>JAAUXU010015436.1_pt1:0-45000 | contig 48746 bp, 39 predicted proteins | sample 7278151 | NCBI WGS metagenome assembly JAAUXU01 (sample SAMN14350113, study PRJNA611818) | marine sediment metagenome | isolation source: surface marine sediment (1.8m) | place: French Polynesia: Moorea | collected 2018-08
CAGACGGACAGACGGACAGACGGACAGACGGACAGACGGACAGACGGACAGACGGACAGACGGACAGACGGACAGACGGACAGACGGACAGACGGACAGACGGACACAGTGATTGAGCACCGCGCTGCACAAGAAGAGGGGGAAGAAGTCCTGGTATGCACCCCTTCCATTATAGCAATCTGCCAGCGTGCGAATATATATATGTGTATAAACTGTGCTCTCATCAGCTTGACAGATGGGCGGCAGGTGCGACTAATTATGGCACCGTTTACGGCAGTTCGATTGTGGCGAGTGACGTCGCATTCCGTAACTTAGCAGGTGCTTAAAATGTGCACATGTTTTGACAATGCAAAATTAGACACCGTTTTTATCTGCCCACATTCTTCTTTTTCACAACACTGCACCCCTTTGAGATGCCAATTACGAACAACAATCGCAGTCGACGAAGAAACCCTTTAAAGATTTATATCACACACTTATTGTTCCGCATTCTTCGTGTATACTACCATAAAATTATATATGTACACGTATATTCGTCAGCGTTCAGCAATTTCCGGCTCCTCATCAGCACCTTTTTATCGCGGTTCGAGATGGATAGAAAAACCGCGGCAAGAGATGGCTCAAGCCCCGGCATTAACTTCTTAGCGAGGCGCACAGTATGATAATGAAGAAGCTGGAGGTGACTTGCATAAGTACTATAATAAAACACCTTTTTTTCGTTTCAGAAAAAAAAGATCCTCGTATGAATGAGTGCGCTCGTACGCTCACTTGATAATTACAAGATTACTGCTCCAAGGTGTGGCTGGACAATTCACCACGCTTCCACGGACTAAGTTTAATTTGTTTGCCTCCAGTGTGACTCCCACTGAAATGTTCTGATCGATCACATCCTCTCGGTTCTCGTCGACCAAGCGAAAGCAAAATGAAATAAATACGGGCGTCCCACAGTCATGTGTTTTTGTTTGCGCGGCCCCGAGGAACAATGGGCTCATTGAGGGGAGCGGACGTTCTACCGAGAGCAGCGGACCAAGCGTGCGGTGGCAGTAATTGCCAGGGCCTCCGTCATAGTCCCTCCACCGGTGATCACCTGATCGAAATGATATCGCTGCTCTCTGGAGGACTCAGGGCAGTCCATGTAAGCCACGCTCGACTGGAGAAAGTGTTCGAACTCGGCATTTTTCCACGTTGTTTTGTAGCAATCATTGGCCTCCTTGTCTCGCCCCTCCATGGGTTGATTGTTCACGAGAAGGGGGGGGGGGGAAGGCAAATGCGCGCTTTGTTATTACCCGAGAAGAAACCTCGTCCATTGACACATCCTTCGACTTAACGAAGTCATTTCTTATGTCATTGCGGCCGGCAACAGCGGAGGCTTTTTGCTCTGTCGGCCAGAAGAACAAGTCAGCGCCGTCGTTCTCTTAGCGGCGCTTCCCCTTCTTTTTCTCGTCACTAATCCCACAACAGACGATGGCGCGAGAAAACCCCGAAACCTCCGAGTCGTCTTTTCTAGTAGCTGTCGTCGCAAAAGGAAATTTTTGCTGGACAGACAACGAAGAGGAGGAAGTTGTCTCGACGCAAGAGTAGAAACAAATTTGTGATTTTTTCTGGGCGCTTTTTTCTTGGCTCCAGACCACGGTTCAGTCCTGGAGAGAGAAGTAGGTCGAGAGCAAAACGATGTTCGCCTGCCTCCTCGTGTGCGTACAGTACGCAGGCAGCTGCACGTACGTGAGGAGCGCATGCTAAGATTTGCTCTAGGTGTTACGTACACTTTTTGTGCCAGCGCTGTAAAAGACATACTGTACAGTGGGACCCGATTTATTGAATGCCATTGTGGCGTTTGTACAGTGCTCAGTGGCTATTCGGAGCCACGGCTTGTTTTCTTTTCGCAATATTCTCGAATGTTCAGTATCGCTCTAGTCTCGTGGCCATCAAGGGCAAATTGTTTTTCTTCTCTTGGAAAATAGTACTTAACTTTTGCAACACAAACTTTACGTTTATGCTTCATGCCGAGAAAGCAAATTAACTTTCCGCAGAAGTAAGTGCTGATTTTGCCACTTTAGACAGAAATGCACGCTTAGATGTCTTTAAGAAGATCGCTATCAAACGAATATGCTTTTAAAGAGGGCCGTGTTTAAGAACTTGCGTGACACTGTGTGTGCATGTCAGACACGTGTGCGAATGGGTGGGTGTGAACATACAGTGGTACATAATCGATGGCCATCACACAATCATGTGCTATCGTCGTGGGCGCAGATGCCGTAGGAGTGTCAGGTATGCCAATGTTGATTAATTTCACGGATTAATCACTTGTTTTGTTGCCTCAGGAGTAACAGAACAGGAAAGAATCAACATGCGCATCCAGAAGCGTTGTCAAAATTGTCAAAAACCAACGGCTAATGCGGCAGCGGCATTTTGCAACCGCGCCCGAGCTACCTCGCGTGAGTAAATACAGCCTTTCTGTGTGTTACTTATTGATTACCTGGGATTTCCCTTATAGAATTTCCGCTCTTTGGCGTGACTCACAATTTCCCTGTCTGTCCGTATTATAACTGTCGTCACGCCATTGGTCTGCAGTAAGCCTTGACCACGCTATGAAAACAGACAGGCCTTTTTCCTATTCTGTTTTGCAGCCACGATTTTCACGGGAAAAGTCTGGATAAAAACATCAAGTGTTTATTTTACCGACACGAAGTGTCAGGACACCGCGATTTTGAACAGTTGTACCGAGACTTGTGTTCAGTTCGTACTGAGCTTCATCACTCTTGTCATAGAACAAAATAGTCAAGTTCCGTGCAAGTAATTAGCTTCCTTAATGAACTTTTACTTCATTCTGGGGCGCACGCTCGCGCACATGTGTATGCGGGTACGCGTATGTACAAGTATGTGTGCAGTCAGTATGTGCGAGAAACTTCTCCATGGAGACGTGCTCGGTGTCTCTCGCTACTTCGCAGTACGTGTACAGCACCAGTTAGGAGCAGAATTTCTGCCCATTAATTAGAATAATTGGAAAAACAGCTGCTTCCTTCCTTCCCCCCCCCCCCCATTCTTGCCCGGTGTGGGGCTCCGGGGCTCGCTCGACACGCTAAAGGGTTGCGTCGGTCGGGGCAATTGAATCTAATTTTGGGGTTGTTCCTGAAGAGAGGAGGTGATTTGTTTGTCAGCGTCAAAAGAAACTGACGGTTCGAAGCATGATAACATCAAGAGCATGATGTTGTTGTGCCAGCAGAGGCTGCTCGTTCGGAACGCCAATTAGGAGGTAGTGAGACACGCTGTTCGTGAGTACGAGAGCATTTATGGCCAATGAGCGGAAGAAAAAAAAATCCACCTACTCTCGCTGTCTACATCTGTATAAGACTCTCTCTGGACGTGTATATTGGGCTAGGTGGAAAATGGGGACTTTACGTGGACATGCGAAATTCGTTACGAGAAGATATCTGAAGTGACATGGAAATGAAAAATGTGTTTCAGCTCTGCCCCACAGCATTCGAAGGTTTGTAATTATGGAACATAAGGATGATTGGTCAGCAGCCCTAAATGTGAAGTGGACATGCTTAGCTAAATTCTAAATGCCACATTGAAGCACTTGGTACAATTGAATTGGGAAAAACCGGTTCTAATGCTCTCCCCGAAGGTGGTTTTTGTGCTTGTAGAGGTTATTTATGCTCTTGCCTTATGTAGTAAAACTCGAATCCTCATGGGACAGGGTGAAAATTGGCTTTTTGGGGGGGAAATTTTTTGATGGGATCTTCATCATTTGACCTTACCTAACAACTCCAAAGTGCACCCAGTCAAATACCAATTTGACCCCTTTTCGACCTAGGCTAACGTGTTCACTACACAGACGTGCAACACGAGCCTTAGTAAGACCTCGACAAAATGACCCACATAGTACGTACGACATGATGGCCTCGGAGATTGGTCAGAAATCAAGACTCCTCTCGACTCCCCCTCCCGTGAGTCTCCCGGAGTCCGCGTGTGCTCGAAAGGCGGAGAACGAGGCCATCAGCAGATGCTAATCAGGGCCCGACTCCACGTTCTTCTGGGAAATGATGCACCAGCCCGGCAGCGACCGTAACTACGGACGGAGGGAGGAAGGAAGCTGGAAAAGAGAACAACGGCGGTGGAGGCGGCGAGCGAGACTATCAATTACCGATGGCAGCGATGACGGGGCTACTTTCGTCCTCCTCTTCCCCGTTTCCGTTGTTGTCTGAACGCCGCCGAGGCCTGTCTGTTCTACCGTAACAGGAAATTGGATTAGATAACGTCTCTTCTCAAATAACTCCTTTTTCTGCCTCCCCCCGCAACTAAACTTAGATTAATTGGCCTGACAGAGGCAGAGAACTATGTGCTACATCCTGCAGTAATGGGGGTAGTCGATGACTCGAAAATGGGCAGGCTGACGGAGGGGAAACGGGGGGGGGATGTAGCGGAACATCTCGGTGGGGACCGACGCCAGCCGGGCCAAAGTGGGGCGAAGGAGGCCTATGTCAGGTGCACTTGGATTCTTCCGGAAATAGCATTGACGCTGGTCATGCATGGGCGGTTTCCCTACTCGGCGATCTCAGACTATCGTATTTCCAGCGCGTTGCCAAGATTGTCTTCGTCCCTACACCTCTCCTCTGGCAAGAGACTTAAATGCCTCTTGTATCATTTACGTATGCTGATAGTCGGCCACGTACGGCCGCTCCATGACGTCGATCACCGTATCGGTGAGCTGACGGGCGCTACTCAGTTACTCAGCGTTGCTTCCTGGCGCCTGCATGATAAACACAAATCACACTGATGTACGTATATATTTCTTAAAAACGTGGTTAATATGTATAAAGCACAGACCCTCAACTTCAACAAAACAAATCGGTAGAAACGTAACTAACATCAGCTTATACGGAGGTAACTACAGTACAGGATAATTTTGTCACGCGTTTCGTACATTGGTGTAGCATTTAGTGTTCAGGTGAGGTGAAAACTTTTTCGACTGAGGCTTGTATGAGACGGAGGATGGACCTTACGAGAGGGAGACTGATGATTTTTGTTGGTTTTGCGAGGGAGAAAACGTTCCGAACACTATGAGGGGTTGCAAGGTAATCTCCTCTGCTCGTTTCTGTCCTCAATTTCATTGAAGGGAGAAGACCTGGAGAGATCCTTGTACTTCGGGCAGTTGTACATGTTGTGGAAAGAGGCAAATTGCTGTTTCACAACAAACTTTGCATTTCCTACTCTGTCACATGATTAGGCTTTTCTTTGCAAGTCTCGTCTGCAGAGAGGCAGTTAAAAATCTCCTTCACTCTTGATAACAGTTTCCATCTCCTGTTTTTCACTCGGGAAATTTTTCTCCAAAATATCCATAACGTATCTCAACTTTATGGTACTTTACGGGCAAACGTTAAAGAAGCCAAAGTCTACTTTACCACGTAGTAGAAAAATCAGCCAAGCTCTACTGCTTCTAAACTACTCTTTACACGTCTACAATAAACTGCTCGCTCTACAGGCCGTAGCAAAAAACTGATTTTGTAAAAAAATGACGGGTTAAAATGTCTCGTATTAAAAGTATAGGGCACACACGCACGCCGAGTTGTTCTTTGCAGAGGTACTTATGTGTACAGATTTGTCTCAAAGGCATCACACGCAGCTCACGAAAGGAAGGGGGGAAAATAAAGTTTTGCTCTTTCTTTCTTCAAATATAATAATATGACAGAGGCACAGAAGTACCTGCAGCATGTGCGCATCTCTTATACTTCAATTTGCATCACGTTACGACAAAGCTCAAGTATATCCTGTAATAGGCAAGTTGCAAGTAAGTGTGAAAGAGGAAGCGGGTATTCTGGAAAGTGGCGGAGGGAGGTGAAAAGGTTCAAGCACTCTCGGGCGATATCCTGGATGTCTTTTGATTGCATCAATGGTCAATCATGTCTCATGACAGTACAATACTACAAGAGACGAGCAGACAGACCCACTGACAGACAGACAAGCAGGCAGGCAGACGGACTGTCCACATCCATCTCGCAGCACACACTGTACAGTATGCTTGTACGTAAAAATTAAAGGTAGTACACATTTATGCGTATATATTGCAGATGTCCTGGCTTTTGCTGACTCATTCACCGTTGACTAGATGTGCGAGCGAGCGATCAACTGCATCCAGGTCGGTGTACAGCTCCCCGAAGAAGCCCAGGTCGGACGACACGGGAACGCTCGCGGTCTGCTGATACTGCTGTTGACTGTCGCTGTCGGTGTCGTTGTTCTGAGCCAACAACTGCTGCTGCTGTTGTCTGAGCTGCTGATCCCAACAAGACTCCCACCCACCGTCCTCCTGGCCGACGCAGTCGAGCTCCGGTAAGAGCTCTGTGAGGCTGCTCGCCAGGTCATCCAGAGAGGCCACGTTCTCCAGGAACTCTTCCTCGGCCGGGGTGGTGTAGAAGCAGTTGTTGTCACCGCCGTCGACCATGTCGTAGAACCCCGCGTCGTCCGAAGAGGAGCCTCCGGGGCTGTTGCAGCTGCCGCTAGCTGCCGAGGCCGCCGAGGGGCTGATCGGCGGGACCTTGATCACACCCGCCGGTGGCGTCAACTGGGCGACTGGAAGTGGAATGGTGAGCGGCGGAGGGGGTGAAGAAGAAGGCTTGGGCTCGTCCGCAGGCTTGTTTCTCGAGACCAACCTTGACACGGGCTTAGTCAGCTTGAAGTCGTGGCTCTTTCTGCTGTAGCGGCGTCGAAGTGTCTTGGATCTTTCGCTCAATCCCCCGTCGTCTTTGGAGCTTGAGGAAGGGGACTTGGGCTTCTTCCTGGGCTTGTATTTGTAGTCTGGGTACTCCTTCTGGTGAAGAATTCTCAGTCTCTCAGCTTCCTCGATGAATGGTTGGCGGGCTTTCTCAGGCAGCAGCTTCCATCTCCTGCCCAGCTCCTTGGAGATTTCTGCGTTGTGCTTGTCAGGTGTGACCTCAATGATCTTCCTGCGCTCCATTTGGGACCAGACCATAAACGCATTCATTGGACGCTTGATGTGGTTTGGTGGATGCTTCTTTGTCTGCAAGAGGTAAGGTAATGTTGAGTGGTAGTAGAGGCTGCAAGCAGTAACGCGCAGTGCCTACCACGCTCACGCTCGTACGCATGTGTTCGTACATGTGAGTAGTTGGCAAGACATTTTCAGCTCGAGAGCAGGAAATTCGTGCTCCGCGTGTATTAACAACTCATACGAATTGATAGGCTCAGCAAACACATTCTCCAGTCTCTAATCTTCATGCTGCGTCACTGTATTAGCAGAACAAATCATGACGACAAAAAAGTGTTTGTGCGCTAGAACAGAAGAAAACGAAGTGAGCTACTCCCACTCAGACTCCTCCGGCCCACCTCAAGCTGAGGTGAATGACACCGATTGATCCGGGCCCCCTCCCTATTCGGTCAAAAACATTCCGAACTCGCCTCTTCCTCGGTACTCGCACTTATGTACAAAACAGCAAGTGCAGCACTCGGTACGTGCGTGCACAGAGAAAGCCAATGGGACTCGAATAGCTGCTATTTTTTCCCTCTAACACTCGTTTTCTCTCATTTTACATTGGCAATGCACTTTCTAACGTGTCGCTAGTTCGCCCACTGCTAATTCTTTCATTTGTCAGTAGTTGGCGCCACCACTTTAGTATTCTATTTCTCACGCATTTTGCAAACCTGCCATATTAGTCTGCAGCATATTTCCGAACAAGTACGAGGAAATGGATTTTGCCCCCTCCTTGCGGAAAGTTTGCAGCGCCCATTACTTGGCCCCCTTCCCCCAAGAAATGCACCGCCGACAGAGAACAACCACAGCATGAGGTTGAGTAGCAAGTTGTAGCACTACATAAGTCGTTACAAAGATGAGGGTGTTGAAAGTTTTCTGAAGCTCTAATTATTATGCACCAGTCAACACATAAGGAGAAGGCGGCAGTCACACCACAGAAGTATGCAGATGGGACACAAGAAAGAAGTGTCCAATTCTTCTCGCAAAATGACAATGTGCAGAAGAACATACTTTTTGCAGATTAGCGAATTTAGCGTCGAAAAAGCTTTTGTTTTGTCGCAGCGTGATTTGCCCGTCAAATTTTAAGTGCCCTATAGTCCATTAATGTCGAAGTCTGCACCGGGGATGTAGCAGAGGAAAGGTCAAAATGCACGTTTCTGACAGACAGGAGATGAGACAAAATTCTAACGCTAACTAACTAGAACCGGGAGGGTCAACTAAATCTTGATTTGAGCAGCAGGTCCACAATGGCACACAGTGCGGTTAAAAAGTCAGTATGCGCCATTCATTTTACTCAAAATGTCCTGTGGAGAGCTCTGCAATTAATGAGACCAGATTTTTCGCCCTAACTACTTCTTCTTTCGTTACACGTTCCGCACTTTCGCCCTCACGGTCTGTCTGTCAGCTTACCAATCAGCAAAATAACCTTGTCTGCATACACTAAGGCGTGTGTTTCAGTCGCACAGTCGATTGACTGAGTTGTAACCTCCTTCACGGGTAATATTGGTCCAATATTGCAAACCATTTTGTTATCGAGCAGATAGCGCTTATTCACTTCTCAGGGCTCTGACAAAAGTCGGCTTAAAAATTAGAATGAAAATTGGATTGACAATTCTCAATATTTTAAGAGCACTGAACGAGCTGAAGTCGACTCAGTCCGATCTCAAAACTGGAATTCGACTCTAATTGGAGAGGAACTGCTTCAATCCAGCCCTAACACCAACCATTGAGCTGCAGGTGCAAAATTGGCAGTTCGAAAGGTCATATTTTCGTTAACTTCTGACTCCTTTTTAGAGTTTCATGGATCACTGTCATATATATCAAATTGGGTAATGGCCTGGTGTAAATTATTCTTGAGTCAGGTCCTGTTGGTACGTTATGAAGTAAAGTATTATGACATTGACAATTTTTCGTAAGTCAAGAATTAAGTCTATGTCAACAGGAATACCGATATGTGGAGCAACTGAAGTGATTCAATTACCCATGATAATAAATGTCTTATTACTTAACCACAAGGTCAAATTAAACAATTTCTATGCAATAACTGCACCGTGTCACCTGTGGCCTTGTTTGACCTTTTTGGTTCTGTGTCCCCAATTCGCAACAGTGCATATTATTCTTTCTTCCTCGTGTCACTGGTGCTTCTTTCCACTTTAGGACCCCACCCGCGAAAGGAGTGTGCAAAATTCTGCCTAGTTTAAAGGACTGAACGAGCACATTCTCCTCCACCCACCTATTAAGTGGCAAGTTCAGGTGCACATGGCTTATTTTCGTCCGTCCGTAATTATCTGTCGTCAAGTTTCCAGGGGGAAGTTTGGGGGGGGGGGGAGGGGGAGGGTTGGGGGGAGGGGGCGGGGGGCGGAAAGAGAAGTAACAAACGCGATTGTCTTCGAGCAGAGGTTGAAGCCAAATGAGCGATAAACTTTAAAATAGCAAAGAATGCGTGATTTATGAGCGTTATTTGCATTCCAAAACGACTTTCTCTCTGTGGTACACACATTTAGCATGTGTGCGTGTGAGCAAAAAAAAAGATGTACGAGGTGGATGTGTTTGTTTGAAGAAAAAGCACTATCGCACGAGCAAGTACAGTAATGTGTCATGTCTATGTGAAAAGGCAGACTGCCAGTATAATACAGTGGCATTCGGATAATCGGGATCGCGCTCGATGGGATCGGCGGATAATTGGGATTTTTTTCGTTGAAAGGGGATTTTAAATCAAGGGTTGCCAGACAGAACATCATTCCCACCTCAGTTTGTGTCATTTCATTCAAAAGCAGACGAAATGCATTCAAGCCTGGGCGACGAGAAGTCAAATCCCAAGTTGCTTTCTCGCACCCACAGTCGGAGCCAAGCAGCTCTCGCGAAGTCTGGTGGTCGGGCCGGAACACTTGGTTGGCGCTCCTCAAAGGGTGAAAGACAGGATGACCTATCCAAAAAAGACTTCGAATCCCTGACTTGGGGCAAACTGAAGAAGGCCTACTTGGCCCACGTATGTGGAGGCCTCACGAATCAGTCACTCGTGAGTTTCAAAAAGCATCTTACAACGTCAAAATCTTCTTGTTCTCGACGAAGTTGGTGTGAAAATTTACTTGCGCTACTAGGCACGTGCCCGACGAGGCTGACAGGGCTGGGTTAGGACTGCCATCACCCCGACGTCACTGTTTAGGTACAAACAGCTGTAGGCATTTCACGTACCCGGTTCGTCTTGATTTCTCGCCTGTTTCAGACATCCCAGGCCTACCTCATGTGTCCTCGAACGTACGTACTACTGAGCAAAAAAGCCCCCTGATCTTGTGACCTACGTACATGTCGCTTGCTATCTCCGTCAGGTCTTAGAGCTTCGTGGGCGAAAACGTTTTCACTCATAGATTACTCGAGACGCTTGCATCACTTCATGCAGGCATGCAACGTTCAACTCCTGAGGGCAAGGAAGGAATGACATAAGAAAAGAAATATAATTTCTTGGCAAAGACAGCTCACTCAGAGGCGACAGAAGAAGCAGACGTCCAGACGTTATAAGCGATTGGAATCAGGATTTTTCTGCATCCGATCCCCACGCCAGCTCTGTGTGCACTTTTCAGGCAGCGAAAAGACAGACAGCGGCGGATATTCGCGAAAAATGGGAGAAAAATGGGACAAGTTTAGAAGATGAAACGACCGGGGAGGAGAGACTTTTAACTTCATCGATACGTGCCGGGAGTGGGAGAAGCTCGTGCGTGTCAGTCTGTCTGGGCTTGTGATGTCCTCTTCCCCCCTCGTCCTGCGCTGTTCTCGATTAAGACCCGATTTCCCACGTATCTGAGATATTTCTTTTCAGAGAAGCGAAACTGAGAAGGAAGCGGACGATAAGAAGAGGCGTAATGGGAAACGGGTGCAGAAAACTGATTTCTGGAGCTGAGAGCAGTAGATTAGCCTTCCAAAACGCGTTTGCTCGAATAAACAAACTCAGCCTTTTGCCTGGGGAAATCACTATGGTGCCCTTTTGGCTCGAGTCGCTTGTAAAGCACAATGACTAATGGGCAAACACCGACATCACAAGGAGGCATATTAAGGCGTATCAGCGGACCCGGCCACGAAGGCCGACGACGAGAAGAAACTTGAACGGAGCAGAACGTGACGTGTTTCGCCAGCCTCCTTTGGTGGACGCTTGATAGGTCACTATTTGAGTAGGTTTAAGCTGTCGAAAACAGGATAACAATGTCGAGAAGGCCAAGGAGCTAACGTCGTTCGAGAAACTACCTAAAACGACGGCTCTTATCAGACCCTTGTTGCAGCCGAACGTTGTGGTCTGGTAAAGTTGTCAGGCAAGTGCAATGAGACCCTTGCAGTAGCATTGAGCAAGGAGCAAACGCTTCACAGTCGGACTGACCCTTGGCTGCAGTGCAATCTCGAAAAATGACCATGTGAATCAGGGAGCAGTAATCATATTGTCATTTGGAGACGTATCGTTATTTAGAGACATGTTGTCTCTTCGAGACATGTTGTTACTTAAAGACACACGCACGCACTAGTAATTTTCAGACACCGACTTTGCTCTCGTAAAAATTTTGAACAGCACCAACAACTGAGGTGGGTACAGTGGGTGGTTATTCTCATTGCCAGAGTGGTTTTGTTCGACATTGCTATGGACTCCAGTCGCTCCATGCATGCATACAGTACAACAGGATAGAGCCATGATGTCAGGTTACAGACGAGTGAAAAGAAAAAGTCGAGGATATTCCTACGATATGAGGATTTGATATCAGTTTCAGACTGGGCATGTCAAAGATGCAGTTATCCCCCCCTCTTTTTTGCCTGTATGAGCGATGCATTTCTATCAATTGCAGATTCTTGTAGACATCAAGGAACGGTTAAATGTACTGGGCTACATACGTACTGGCGTATAGCACGTGCAGCACACATACGATGGGCGCACGTATGTATGGCCGGTACAGTGGGCGCGGAGAAAGTCAGTCTGACGTGATGCGTTTTCGATGGGCAAACTGACTTTTAGTAGATATAATAACGTCTCGAGTATTTATTGAATGATGGGGCATGAGAGAAGAAAAGGTCGATGTACCCCTAATACTTTCTTTCCAACCGTTCTGCCCGAAAGTAGAGTGAGGAAGAGCACAAAAAAGTTGTGCCTAACTTGTGTACACAAGTACTGGTGCTCTACTTTTCGTGGAATGATAAAAAACGGAATACTACGTGCTGTAACAGTGCTTTTTTTATCTGGACGCACCCATTCACTATGTAGCGTTACTCTTGCTATGTAGCAATGGATCCGGGTCAGTCAGGCAAATGCTGCGTTCTCTCGTAAAAATCGACGGCGAGATGCAAACAAATATGATATCAGAGGCCTCCTCTTTCAGAGGCCTATGATTTTGCGCCAGACATCCAAACGTGTCCGTTACTGCGTAGAGCCCGTTGCTTAGCACGTCGTGCGTGAGGTCTCCGGTTTGGTCTTTTTTCTCTCTCTTGCTTTTCAGTCTGGTCGAAGAATGCATTTCCCAAAAAGTATCCCGAGGAGCGATTCTCTGCAGAAAATAAGGGCAAAGCCGCATTGGGGTCAAGTGTTCCCCTCGTTGGGTAAACATGCATAAGAGTGTCTGCAGATAGGCACGAATAGCAACTCATATTTGTCCAAAAGCTTTAAGGCAGAATCGCTTATCTTCATTACGAATGCACGTCAGACGCATACGGTACTGTAATGCACACCACTACTAAGTCATCAAAAGAAAATGGCATTACTGACTGGCGTGATTTGCCGCAAATTGCAAATTTTCACCGGCTTTCCAATTGTGGTTTGCGTGCTAGAATTGGCCGCGGGGTCGAGGACAGAGAGAGGCAGGTTTGCACGGGTCGAGTGGCGCTGAAAAGTCCGTGCGAGTGAGGAGGAGAGCGTTTGATAACGTGTTCGACGGAAGAAACGTGACTTCAAGGTCAAAGGGATACAAGACCGGCCGGCCACTTTTTCGCATCTCGAGTTTGCACAGTGTTATTTCTCCATCCTCGAGCAAGTTGACTGGTCCGGGGTGACTTCGGTGCACAGCGAGAAAAAAAAATCGCCGAGTGATAAAAGGGCACTCGTACAAAGTGAAGACGCCTGAGAAAATGCATTAACGATGAGTGGGGAAGAAGCCGAGCTCGGCCCTATGCTAATGGAACATGCGCATTAAGAGACATCGATCTAGTAACACTTGCAAGTGTTGAAAGGAGCTCTTAACAGCTTGTATTGTGTTGTTTTTGCTGATACAAGGAATCTTGCATTTTCATCGTTTCACTTAGATGCTCTCGTCGCATGGCGAATCGTCGTCACAATGACTTTTGACGGCGCACTGTATTTTGGCAACCGTGGCAGGGATGCCTGCACTGCACTTGTGTACAGGGCAAAAAGACGGATTGCCGTACTTTTCGTATCTGAGCATGCTGAGTAACTTGCACATTCTGCTGTAAATAGAGTCAGATAGGCACAGATGCCAAGAACTGCACTGCGTATTGCGATTCCTAGAAGTATTTAGAGGCGGAAAAACAGAAAGCGGCCGCAAATACTCGGCTGAACATGCGACAACGTCCACTTGCGTGCCCGGGTCAGCCGCATATGCGAGGGTCTCTTTTTTGTTGTTGTTATTTGCAACAAGCACGTGTGCGTGTCCGTGGGCACGTGTGTGCACTCAGTAGTTCACAGAAGTCGATCACTTTCGCGCATACGCAGTAGCCGCCCTAGAGTCTACGCGGTTCTACGCAGCTTCTTGGAAGGAAGAGAAGAAAAGAGTGACGCAAAAACTGGCCCAATGAGCTTTCCTCCTCATCTTACCTGTGTGGCGTCCGAGTAGGGCGTCTTGGAGTCGCAGTTCACCGTCATGGACGGCAGGACCAACGACAAGGACGACGGCGAAGACGACGAAGACGACGAAGACGACGAAGACGACGACGAGGAGGAAGAAGAAGAGGCCATGATGATGATGACTTCTCCTCCCTGCACTTTGGGCGTGGGCGCCAAATGTCTTTGGAGAAGAAAGTCTGTGGAAGCGTTTCTCTCTTTCGCACTTGAGCTGCTTCGAGTTCTCTTTCCGGGCGAGGACTTTGGATGGGTGCTGCTCTCCACTCTCGTTCTCTCTCTCTCCGGTTTGATATCTCCCTGCTGCACTCGTTGCGTCGTCTTCGACGCACGTAAGAGCAAAGTTTTCTCAGCCTTTTGTTTCTCTCGACTTTTGTTGTTTTCTCCGCTGGATTCTAACAAGTGACTCTGGTCTCTCTCTTCATTTTCCGGGGCAAATTTGCTGCTTCTTCTTCGTTCGTCACCTGCCTGACTGATGATGACCGTTGCGTCGGACGACCGAAGGGTGAATGAGTGGGTGCGAGAGAGCGACGCTTACTTTTGCTATCACTTCTCTCTCTCTCTACTCGAGTATGTTGTTGTTGCCCCACTCCCCTCGGGCCTCCTCGTTCAACGTCCGCACGCCCGCCCGCTCGCTCTCGGTCGTCTCAACGGCCGACTGCGGCGCGGAGAGCCGTTTGGACCCGCTCGGACGATCGACGACCATCGGCGTGCGAGCGGGCTGACGCCCGTTGCGCAACCTTTCTCGCTTAAGCGTGCGTGCTCTACCAAACTACTGTGCGTATTCTTCTAACAAACTTACCCCTCTCCTGCCCCTCCCACATGGCGAGCACGTTTTCACACGGACGAAAGCCGTCGCTAGATGGCGTTGGCGGTGCCAAATGCACAAATAAGGCTGCGCTGCCAGTTCGCGCGCTGTCTGCACTGTTGGCGCTTCGACCTGTGCAGTACCACGTACGCTCATGGTGCACAAAAAAAATACTTCCCGCACGCGCTGGGCAAAAAGAGCGCTGCCGGCGTCTCCGCACCAAGGAGCAAGGTGGGATTATGCAAGTCCAGTCATATAGCATAAGAAGAGTCCCCAAGTCCTCTTGCGGTCTTTTGTGTGCGATGACAGTCGCGACTCAGACATGGCCTTCATTAGTTATCAAGGCCACATGCAAGCATAAACTCCATTTCTTTTCCTTTTAGCAGTTTCCCCCCACTTGGCATGATTGTCACGGTCTCCAGCAGCGCCGTCAACGACTTGCTCAGTACGCAAAGTACACCGAGAACGACGACCCAGAGCCATCGATCGTACGATACCTCATTGTCAACCGCTGCTCAGGTGTGCGATGGAAAGTGACTGCGTGCGTGGCTCATCAAACCGCAAACCAACAGGTGTGGTCGGGGACATGTATGATGCTGCAGGCGTCTTCTCCGCCATAGGACGACGTGTACACGTACACCATGTGCACTCTCTATCAATACTTCTACACAGCAGGTTTTTCTTGCCTAGCAACGCGCGTAAGGTCCGTATTGCAGCTGAAGGAAAAGAAGATTCTTCTCTTCCTTCTTCTTGAAAGGGACAAATGGGAGCAGAAGAATGCAAAATGCAGCTCACCCTTGACAAGTCCGAAGTCGATTGCGCCGGGGCAGGAAGATGCATACGGACGCACGTTTTCTTTCCTTCCAACAATATTACCTCATTTAGCAACAACAAATTGGCTCATTTTCTGCCAGCTCCGAGCTCTACCTAAACTAGCAGAGAGGGTACAACGCGGACGAGGTGTACTGGGGCAGCGCGGGCGGGAAGACGAAAGTGTGCGGTTGTATGACTTGGCTAAAGCAGGGGATATGAGCAGCAAATGCTTGCAAAGTGGCGTCATCGATAGCTTTTCTTCGTCTGCGTACAAACGGTCCAACAAGGTGGGATGGGAGGAGTAGAAGTGCAACCGCGTTGCAGTACAGTGACTTCTTGCCAAAACACGGCAGGGGAGCGCCGGGACTGACGGGTGCAATCTCCAGGCTCAGCTTCAGGACGCTGCCAATTGTTGCTAACGTAGAGGGCATAATCGCCGGCGCCGCCGCTTTATTAGCGCCTTTTCTGGAGGCAATATCCCCCTCAGCTGCGTACAGATCCGGAGAGGCAGGCTTGCCATGTTTGTACTCGGCGCTTGATGTAGTAGACATGTCTTGGTACTTTCAGCTCATTATTGCTGGGCCCATGTAAACATCACGTAATGCTGTACTGTCGTCCCTTATCTTTCAAGGGAATTAACTTCTGTGAGATAAACGAGAACCGCCATTGCTACTCACTCTTCTTAGGTAGCCTTCTCGAATATTCTTAAATCGTAGTAAGCCCTCAAACGCTTTGTCCACGAGCTCTGACCAGACTGTTAAATAAGCTGATAAAGTTGGCGAGTTGCTGCTGACGCTGCACTAACTTCCTTTCCCCTCCCACTGTTGTGGGTGCGTTAGAAATAGGATAACGAGCTCTGACCAGACATTTAAATAAGCTGATACAGTTGGCAAGTTGCTGCTGACGTTCGCACACACTTCCCCCCTCTGCTGTTGTGCAGGCGTCAGAAATAGGATAGCAGTCACTCCCAGACAGTCTGGCGCTGGATTATTGTTTGATGCCTATTTGAACTGTGGAGCCGTATGTATATGACACGGACTAGATATGCATGGCAGCGAGTATTATGGCAACGCAGTTCTTAGAATGTGCCGACCAGAGCACCGAAAAGCATGCACAGGTGAGCTCCATGCGTATGCATTGCCCGCACTTCAGCGCGCCAGCAGAATGCAAGGAAAAGCAAAAAAAAACCCTCACAGTCAGGTTATCGTGACACAACATTCGGTGGTTTCACCATTTGGGAACGGCCGTCATGCTCACTGCATGTATGAATGCGTTTATGTTGGTACACACTAGTGCATCAGAGTGCATAAACCTATGGCATAGGTAAACTACAGCAAGTGGGTAAACATTGTTATCTGGGTTGCTCGAGGTAGCTCGCATTGTAGCTGGGTGACAAAGTACATGTTCGCCCCATGTATTAGGGACATGAGAAAAGTCTTTTCTAATGTGCTCATGGCAACTTTGCATGCAAGGGGACAATTGGGACGGGCGTTGCGAATTGCCGTGCTCCATCCATTTTACCGGAACTTGCAGTCGATCGGGCGCGCCGGTACAACTAAAAGGCACCCTGCCCTTCGTACCAGACGTTATCAGGCCTCATGTGAGAAACAGAAAGTGAGCTTCGGCGCATTAATAAATTAATTAATCGTGCGGGGCGCTTAAGAGGGCGAACAGTGAATAGGACGTAAGCTAAATAAGGCTTTAGTCCCCAATATGTGTGCACTTGCACATGCTGCTGAATGCCGTGTTTGTATATATTCGCACTTTCGTACGTTCATGCTGGCCCCAAGAGGGACAGGCGTGTAAATGTTTGTACAAGAGTGCCGCTAAGAATACTGAGGACTGCAGGCAGAACTGAGGCGAAGTACGAATGAGACAACTGCCTAAAAACGCTGTTGCCAAGGACTCAATTGCTCAACCAAGAAATTTCCTCTGTATGTACGTGCATACATAACCCGTTGTGTACGGGCTATTGGCTGCATATGTACGTTCATACTGATGTCCTCATGCAGCAAGAATGTAGTGATATGCCTGTGTAGTGCATACTCATACAATGTACGCGTCAGCGATGTGCAATTGCTTCAAGAATCACGCCTGGCTTTCGTGCATTCTACAGGGCCGGCCGCCAAAATCGATCAATTGCATCGAGGCACGGGAAATGGTGCATGGTTCACTAATGCGCCCGATCATTTAATGTATGTTGTCGCTACATAGTTCGAGAAGAACATATCCAAATGATATGAGCATTCTGCTGGCAGCATACCATAATATCGTACATACTTTATGCCCCTCATAACTTTGCTCTTACCTGGATTACTGTTGAAAGTATTAATCAAAGTGCCAATTTGTGCTATTGTTGAGCCAGCTTGGCACCCGGGTAGAAAAGCACCGGGATTGCCTTGTGTCCCTACTCTTCCGATATGGCACGATGGCATTACAGTTTGGCGCAAAGCCTTCAGGTTACCTTTGTTGAACGACTGACAAGTATTGGCTACTTTGTTATCTTTCTTTTTAATCAAATAACTAACAAACGTTACTACAGAAGTCATCAAGTGATCGATTTTTTGCGGCAAGCCCTGTAATTGACTTCCGACTTTTAAAGAAATATAGCTGTCTGAAATGTCTGCAGAAAAGCTGAGGAAGCAAAAGGTCTGCGTGGGTGTAACATGCTTACTTGTGCACATGTAGGAAGGTGGGACTGCTTTTATGTCTTGGTGTGGACAGCAACTGTTGCCATGCCGTACGCAGCCAGACACATCAATGTAGTGGTGCTAGTGGTGCAGTCCACTAGAAGCATTGTCTTAAACGTAACTTTGAAGTAAGTTGCTATGCACCTTGAGTGGCGCGCAGAATTGAACGCCCCCTAGCGGGGTAGTGAACAGTCGAGCGCATGTCGTAATATTCTTGATTTCAGTCAAGTCAGTCGCCTGAAATGAGTAAAATAAATTTATGAACCTACTGAGCACTTAAGAAGCTTTTCAAATCTGTAAAACAAAGGCCTCAGCAGCTACAATATGAAAAAAGTTCACTTTTGCGACGCTTAGTGACGACCCGGTATACAAGCATTACAAAGCTAAATCTGCCACTGGTGCCTGTAATACACAACTTGGCTAAAAGTGAAGGAAAGAATTAATACTTCTGTGGGGTATCAAGCTGTCTTAGAGTGAAAAAGTGCCCGTGTAGCTCCAATATTAAAGAAGTTACATATGTCATGCTTTTCATGCTCGGGGGAGGGGGGGGGGAAGCGCTCAGTTCTGCGTAGAAATGTCCGTAAGTATTTTATAGCTCTTAACTCATCAGCATAACATAGGTCATATTTAGCTTTCATTGCCATACTGGCGTGAGTGCAAGTGTATTGGCCGGAGATGGAGAGAGAGAAACTTTCCAACTGTCCCTAGGATTGAGCCATTAAGTTCAGTGCATTTCCATGGCGTAGAGGCCGCACTGCGTATGCACTCGTAGTTCCATTCTTTTTCTCTCTGCATATGTTTCAATCTACTCGGAAGTTTTGTTGTGGGAAGCCATCGTGGAACTTTCTTCTGCCTGTGCGCAGTCCGTCGTATGTACGTAGCAAGTATGCTACTTCGGGCAGCCGTGTTTTCCGCTCCTGCCGAATCCCTAAACTCTCTCCAAACTTTTCTTTTGCTCTCCTTGAAGGACCTGCATATGGGAAACTATCCGCTCTAGTCCTCTTAAACCTGATGCACACAGACAGGTGGCCACCATCTCACGTACTTCAGGGAAAAGTGCAACGGACGGGACGGCCAGAACAGAGTACGCGCAAAGTTCGTTCCTTGGAATTTTCTTGCTGCTGATGCAATTAATTTTTTTCGTCCCCGAATCTCCCCAGAACCTACGTCTCATTCAAAAGTCTGCGAAAAGCAAAGTGGGGCAGGCATTTGTGACGAAAGTGCACAGATCGGCCCATCACACGAGGGACAGCGGCGAAATCATCCTTTCTTGCTCCACACTGTTGCTTACAAAAAAGTGCAGGCTTTTATGGATGATTCCGGTACTTACTCGAGTCTGGCCTTGCCCCAGTTTCAGACAGGAATTAGGTAATAACAGCTCGAATCGATGCGAGCCAGCCCAATGTATTCATTGAAAAGACTTCAACAGCCTGTGCTTCATTACGTATTCAATAACGATTCATTGGGGTTAAGCGTTTGCTCTTGAGACAGCAGAACAGCAGGATCTCTTTGATGGCATCACCATCCATAGCTGGAAAGTAGAACTCTTCCGAAAAATCGATATCTCCGCAACAGCTCTGGAAATGTGTCAAGGATGGAATCCGTTGGTTGCCCTGGAACCAAAACGCTCTCCACTTCCAGTCCTTCCGTCAACGTTGCACCCATTTGCTGCATCCAGGCAAGCACCGCATGAACTGCTGGACGTACACAGTTAAAGACCCAGAGGGGCATTTGGCCTTTTGCCCTCAGGATGGTGGAGAAAGTGCAGCAAGCATTTTAGAGCATCCTGGAGAGAAGGTCCTTTTCCTGGGTTGCTATCCAGATGTGAGTCTTCTTCTAAGGAATTTGAGACCTCTCCTTCAAAAAAAAAAGCTGCACCAACCCTTTATGGTTCAAAGTCCTGGGAAACCCATTCCTGCTCATTCTGCAGAGCTACAGAGTCTGAACTTTACAAAGTACGTAAACGTGCTAGTTTTTTTTAGACTCTAACCTTCTCTCGGAACTAAACAGCAACAGAAATGTGAAATCCAGGACTTGTTTTGACAATCGTGCTGTGGCCTTGAAGGAGAGAGGGAGAAGAGGGGGGGAGGGCAGTGATAATAATGTCATTCAGCAATGCTCGTTCCTCTTTTCCTATGACGCACTTCGACAAACCAAATATGCCAAAAATGCATTCTCCGGCCCGACTTCAACGTGGCGAAAATGAGGGGACACGCGCCGAACTGCGCCAGGAGCCAATTGGTGGAAGACCATTGGCAGAATCTGGCTGGCATAGACAGCCCCTGCTCGCCAGCAAGTGCACTCAAAGTCAGTTTGTTCAGTAGTGTATGACAGGGCATTTATGATATGTAGTCTATTCTACTCGTACTATCATGTTGTTTTTAAGCCCGGCATTTCTGTCTCACTCCTCTCGGACTTCCGCGGAATTTCCTGTCTAAGAGCTCGCGAGGGGGCGTTTGTGAGGAAGAAGAAGACGCTTTTTTGCTGACCTTGGAAATATCAGGCCGCAGGGTAAGTGAGTCATTAAAGTTTCGTCGCTCGGCTCCTGACAGCAATTTCCCCGCAGGCCCTTGCAGAAAGAAAACTATTTTGCTCGTAAACTTAACCAAGTGGGAGTGAGTACATAGAGTGCATGTAGGACAAGGAGAGAGCAGCGACAGCTTTTACTGTCGTTTCATAAATACTACATAAATATGCGCGATATGGAAACATCTTTCACGGCACTCATAAAGAACGTACTACAGAGCGAGACTCCTAGAGCCAACATCTTCTAATCCAATATTACCCGAATAATGGCCCTCAGGCCCCGGGCTTAGGCAAAACGTGCTTTCTTCTCTTCTTGTACGTTACCTATGGGAAATTCTGCTTCTTTCAGTCAATACACTTGCCCCTCTTTTTTTTTACCTGAGGAGGAGAAGAAGAAAAGTTTAAACAGTCATCAATTTAACGTTGCATTCGTTCACAGAGCAAAAAGAGATCAGAGAAAGGCAGGGTTGTTACGCATTGCTACGAGCGATGTACAGAATGATCAAAATGCACTGGCTTCGTCCATGAATTCGTCAGACGCGATCGCCTACGTTGCACTGAGTGTCCAAGCAATATGGCCAGCGCGAGTGCAGCAGCGGCTGCTAGGCGTCCAATGCAGTGTAAGGACTGTGTCCACAGCATGAGACAGCAAGTCAAAGGCATGTCTTCTTTTTTGGTTTTCCCTCTCATTCTTCAGTTTTTGTAACCTCCAGTAAACAAGGAATAAATTTTTTAAGTCATGATTTATTTCTTGTGAAATAAGCATTGAGCTGCAACAAACAACAACGACAACTGAAGACGAGAGGCACTATGTTTGGGAGCAACGCAATAATGGAGATTGTTGGCTGCTCCAGGAGCCTTTGAGGACAGAGTGAAGAGAGAGCTTTGAGAAGAAGGGTGAGCCACTCAGGAGGTCACAACAAGGTTCGTACCTTGGAGTTCCTCACTGGTGTGGCGGTCGAGGTGGAGGCCGCCAGCCAGCCGCCCCCCCCCCATCATGTGGGCAAAGAAGTCAGCACGATCTGCCGAGCTATGGGTGACCCCAACCTGGTGAGCTACTGCATTGTGACTCCCCAGCTGCTCTCCACTGCAGCCAAGAAGCCTCGAGTCGGACGGGATAGCCAAGACTCTCACTTGGCTTAACCACCATTCGAATCTTGCCCGGGAGGAAGATGGTATGGATGGTGGACCAGGCTCAGAATTCAAGGCCTGACGCGTACTTGGTCAACCAGAAAGGCGTGAGGCACTCAACCAGTTCATTGACATCAGGATGGCATGCTGCATATTCTCCAAGAGGGGGGGGGGGGCAATGGGACCACAGCAGATCTAGATGTCACGGAAACGGTGGTCAAGCCCTGGTTGAATAACGTGTTTGCGGATGACAACTATGGTGCACACGGCCAAGAAGACCAAGGAGGAGCTAAGTTGGCTGAATCCTGGCCAACCACGATGTCGCCACCGCCATCCCTGGACTTGCGGTCCTTGGATTACGCCATCGCAGGCAAAGTTGAATGGAGGGTTTGCCGGGTGCCCCACAAAAATGTGGATGACCTAAAGGCCTCCATAGAGAGGTCTCCATATCATCAGAGTTTGTCATCAAATCTTGCAAGGCCTTCAAGCGCAGAATTGAGGCCACCCTTGCTCTGGATGGCGGTCACTTCGAGGAATGAGATGTAAGACATCGCATAAAAAGGCAGACTTTTTGACCTGGCTGTACCGAATACATTTTGAATTTCAGCTGTCCTTCCGAAAATGCTTTCGATTTGCTGTCACACCCCGTACGACACTATACAGTATGCGCATATGTGTTCCTGTGCCTCTTTCGTTCACTTTTCCAAGATGTATAGACGAGACTCTTTCGGTCCTTTGCGAGAGAGCCAATGATGCATTGCTGACGATTCCGAGACAGGCAACAAGGGAAATCTTCTAATGCGAAATTTCGAGAGGTAAGAAAAAAGCGAAAAAGATGTTGTGAGTACTAAGGTGACAGAGCGTACGGTAAGTTCATAGCTGTGCGTACCAGTTGAAGCTTAACGAATCTTTGCTCAAAACCGTCTTTGGGAAGAGAAATTTAGCGAGCATGAGACTAACGAGCAAGCCTCCTTTAATACTCTAATACGATGTTTATGCAATGACTTGGCAACAGTTGCGCAAACAAGGAAGGCTTTCACTAACGTTTAATGGACAGAGTAGGAGATGATCACGCGTGAGGTGCATGCGGGGATACACATACAGGGTGCACCGCCGACGCTTCTACACACAGCTCGCACCTCTCGAATTTCTGGAATCGGTGTAGAGATGGAGCGGTACACCCTGTACATATGTGCATAATAAGTAGAAGCATGTTGGGATAAGAAGTGCTCATGTATGTGTACGTGTGTGTGGATACTTGTATGGGCACAATAAGAAAAAGCCTGGGGAATGAGTGTTTACTTTTCATTTATGCATACAGCAGCTATGGCAACTGCAGCAACAAACTTTGTACAAGTGACTGAGGGCCAAAATGTTTACAATAGGAAATGCTACAAGTGCTGTCGCACCTATTGTCAGTTGTCCTTGAGAAAAACCATATCTTATGCCTTGACAGTGGGCATGAAGACTTTCACCGTCGTATGAAAACGCATCCAAAGTTACGGAGTGGAATGATTACTCCTTGTCAGCTCGTCTTTGGGGAGGGAGGCCTAAAAGGGTTGCAGCTATTTTGGCTTTCCCCGTCCTAATCTTATAGGTGCAGAGCAAATAGACGTGCCTCGACAACATGGAGCTAAATTTTCTGTTGAAAGAAAGTGATTTGAGAATCCCTGCAGCCGAGGTGCAGATGTTTACCTTGAGATGAATGAGCACATTAGAAGAATTCTCCAGATTAGATCTGAGGAAGAAACGCATCGATCTCGCATGACGGCGACGCAGATAGCGAGTGCATGTGAGTTCGTATGCACGAGGAAAAGGGAACGAGAATGCAGCACTTCAGTACGGGCACGGTACACTTGTACGTATAACTTCAGTAAAAAAAAAGTAGGGAAAACAAAGTAATGTTGCTGAAAAATGGACCTAGAAATGAGTCACTGACCCGAAACCCCCATTTTCTTCTAGCACATCCTTCTTTGCCAGTGTGCGTTTAGCACTGTAGGCATAACATTTCCTGTAGGAATCCATTAATGCTACTATCTTTTTGCTCTGTCCCTCTCCCATTCTGACCAGTTGTTATCTCTTGGGATGGTCGGTCGCTTCTGCGGGTGTGTGTACCTTACAACGTACGTATATAGACAGCACTTAATGAGATGTATGTAGGTACTATGTACACACGTCGCTCCCTCCCTACCCTTAGGAGTCTATCGGGTTGTTATAAGAAAATACAGAAGGTGCCTTGCACTTGTGATAGCATGGATCACCACCAACTGTTGTACAACATGAACTACGAGCGCATGTGTACTTGTAGACCGAGAGATCGCTTCAGAGAAAAGTTCCGCTCCGCTTAGAACTGTTCTATGGCCATAGGGTGTCCCTCTATAAATTCCACTTGCTTTGAAGTTATTAAATCAACAGCTTTCGAGCGAGTCTATTAAATGCGAAGGCACCAAAAGTCAAGATTTGCCAGCCTTCCGAGCTACCAATGACGACGTCATATTTTCTGGACTCCTGCAGCTTGTGTAGCTTATTTTTCTGCATTTCGTGCCAAGGGAGGATGGCAAACGCTAAACATGACTAGGTGTGTCAATGGCCTCTATACCTTTGCATCACTGATTGTAGTTCTTCAAGGGATGAGAGAAGGCAGCAAAGTGTTTTCTATAGTCCTTTCTGGGATCCATCACGACCAGTTTCCACTATTTTCTGCAGCATTTTGTCACTTTGCCGACAGCGGCAGGATGAAATGAATTTTCCTCCTGCAAAAAACTTTGCAATGATTAAGATGACTTCCTAGTCTTTGCCCCCCCCCCCCAATGTTTGCTGCTGCCTTAGGCCCCAATCTACGGGTACATTTGGAACGGTGCCGCTGTGTACAAGGATGCAAGTGATGTGAACAAACACAAGTACCTGATGAATTATAAAAGTTTCTTGCGCCTTCTCCGCCATGAAATATCGAAGGCGGAGAAGTAATGTAGTACATACAGGGCGAGGCAAAAAAGTAGAACGAGGGAGGCAAAAAAGTGGGCCTAAAAAAAGGGGGATGGGAAAAGAAAAACTCCTAGCTTGCTTTCGAGCTTCTCTCTTTGGCCGTCATATTGAAATGGTTGCTTTCCTTATTCATTCCTAAGATGTGTTATGGCAATGGAAGAGACGTGAAAGAGTAAACAGGACTGGAGATGCGTGTTCGTTGCTGCACCGATATGTGCACACTGTACCACAACAGACTGGTGTGCATAACATGTGTGCCCAAATGATGGGCCGAAATGGCGGCGGCAGACTTCTTCTTTGGGTGAACACCACATGATGCTGTCGGTGGAAGTGGGTCAGACAAAAACCGGGGAAAAAGAAGAAAGACGCCTGGAGGGAGGAGAGGAGGAAGGGCAAAAAAGATCCAAGCTCGTTTCCGTCTGCTTAGGGAAGAGAGGCTTTCTTATGCCTCGATATCTTCCACCACGAACAACAGTGAGTGGGAATTCGCTTTTTTGGCCAAGAGGTCGAGGCGGCCAAGCAATGAGGGGCTTATCCGCTGTGGGCTGAGTCGAGCAGAAGTGATTCAGTGAACTAAGGCGCAGTATAGTAATGTACACGTGCTACGTTTATCTCCCTTTCGTGGCAAAAGTCAATTTTGCTTCAGTCAAACATCTTTACGAATCACGGTGCGCTGCGAGCGAACAGCAAAAACGGACATGACTTGAAAAGTGAATGCTGCTGCAGCCGCGCATCGTCACGAAAGTACTGAGCAAGTGTACAAGTGCAAAGTGTGTACATCTTGTAATAGACATGCTTGTACGCATGTGCACTGTCCAGCATGTAACACAGCAGTAGTAGGACGGCGCCATCATGGCTTTTTTCTGGCCGGATTCGGGATAAAGAACAACAGTATGACACAAAATTACGGCCCTCGGAGGAATCACTTGAGCAACGAGTTATAAACAACTGCTTTTCTTTGCCAAAATATACTCCTTGAGCTGCAATGCAACATTCGACTCATCCTGGCATTCAACAAATTAAACTATGAAGGATTTCAAGAGAGATTTCGGAGCCAGCTGTTTTGCGTTCTGGATGAGCGAATGTCTGTTGGATGTCGGCCCCAACTCTTTAAGCTTATTCAAGATTATGGATCAGGGATTCTCAGTCGAATTTAAATCCGGCAAATTGACTGGCCACTCATCCTTCCACCCAAGCCTAAGTTTAAGTTTTGGTCCAGCCATTTTAAAGTCACATAGACAGCATGAGTACATAAGCAGTGTCCTGCTGGAATGTCACACGAGACATATCTGGCAAAAGTTTTCTACTACCATTTTCTTGAGAACAGTCGAGAGTGGACAAGAGAGATTTCTTAAGGAAATTTTCAACATACAGTGACAGTTTGCTTTGGAGGCTATATATGCAATTCACTGAGTCCACGATAGCTCACAAGTCCCCAGACCATACTTTTTAGAGGAGACTTCACCCGCGCAGTTGGCTTAACATCAGCCTTGTTGTGTGCACAAACTTTGCCAGTTTTGGGATTTGGCTTATGGAAAAGTTCAAATGGAGGCTCATCAGAGAGTAGGATCTGTCATCCATTGTCCAATCCTTGCACTCCTGGCAAAATTTGAGATGGCGTTCATTTTGCTTGGCAGCCAGATTGGGTTGAAGTTGGGATCTGAAGTAATTCCTTCATATGCTACCTCACTGTCTCCCTTGATATCAGCCTACCTTCCGGCCCCAGCCAATTTTGTTTCCAATTTGTCCGTGGTTTGGCCTCTCTTGGTGGTGATTGGTGACTCTTGGCGATGACAATTTTTGCTCCTCGGGAAAGCTTCTTCTCATGACCTTGGCCTGCTTGATTTTGGAGACCCTGGCCGGGATTGTGCTTGGTCAACCTTCTCTGTACCATACGTACATTGACTCTGAAGGTATTTACGACTTCCTGTTGGTTTTTTCCTCCCTCAACTTGTCCAACAGCCGGAGCACGAGGGCTCGTAGGACGTGCTTTCTCCATGTTGAACATGAGAGATGACTGACAATCCAGCAGATTTCCAACCCCTTTTATAGGCCAACTGCTGCAACAGACTACGAAATTTTCCTTCAGTGGGGTCATCCACGAAGAATAGAGATGCGCGAAGTCCGAGCGGGCAGCAATTTTGTGTCATACTGTACATCCTTCATCAGATGACAGCAACATATAATTGAATTTTTTGTCCTACGCACGCAGTTGCCGGAATTACTCTCATGTGTAAGAAAGTCGCTGCATACGTCTCCGCTAAGGGTGTGCCCGATGTGGTGTGAGCAGCATTGAGCCTGGCTGCCTGCGGCCGTAGCACTGTACATATGTACAGTTCATACTTTGACGTCCGAACTTTCCTGTGTTGTCATTTCTTTTCCACTATGGGTCCTAATACATGCAGCCACTTTTTTTTCGTCAAGGCAAGAAAATATAGTACACTTTCGTGTTTCGGCAAAAATACAATACATTTTCGTGTTTTGCGCTCCCTCACGCACCTCTTCCTGAATAGTTGACAATGGAGTAGTAGTAAGTAATAGTAGAGGCAGGAGCAGATGTAGTAGGAGTAGTAGAAGTGCAGTAGTCGAAGAAGGAGAAGAATAAGAAGTCGAAGTGGAGGTGTTCGTAGAAGAAAATGCAGTGGGATTCGTACATCAAGTTGAAACTGATTCATTGTACGAGTGCTATATCTTTCCTCGTGTTGGTTATAGTCATCTCACTTGTCCTCGGATCGAAACGCGAAATGTTTAGTCCTACTTTACAGTGAGTCAGTAGCAGATGCAGTATGGCACATACTTGTTCGAATCGCACCTTCAGAACACACAGTATGAATTATACTGTATAATGTACACATGGGACGAGCAAGTGTGGGTACACTGTATCCACCAGTAGAAGAAATTAAATGCTCCTAGTACGACATCTTGCTTACAGCATATATTCACTATCTGATAATGATAGTGTATCACACACTTAGCGACTGTTATCACACGCTAGTTATGACAGGAATGAAAACACTATTGCTTCATCATTTTTTTATTTTCGCAGAGAAATCCGAGGCTCCAATGACTACGTTGTTCTCTGCCTCGAGTGAGTGTCTGTCTGTCGCACTCAGACGCAGCCCGTACGTTACATGTAACGTTAACTCATTGCTTATACCTGATATGTGTATCTTCGATACACCGTATGACACAGGAGTAATCTTAAGAGGATAAGAGAGTGGCTGTGCTTGGCGATCGAAGCAGAAACGTGGCTGTCTGCGAAATAAGAGCTCGGGCGAAATCTGGGACAGAGTCGAAAAACTAAACCTGTCACTTTTTTATGCCGAGCGCTTGCTCAGTCGTCATTAGGGAAATAGGCTCGTGTGCTTTGTTCGTCTTCCACGTTGGTTGGAAGCAATGTCTTTCTTTCATTTAACGAACAGTTAAGAAAGTCCCAATCCTTTTGGTGGGACTGCCGCAGATCCAGTAAAAAAAAGAACCTTCGTTGCCATCCAGTCCCGTCAAGAACCATCGACCTCCTTAGCTGGAAGAAAGTTGGCTGCTGGCTTTTCAGATAAGATTTCTCTTCCTCCTCCTCCCTTTTCTCGTTTGGGAAATGGCAGCTCCACACCGCACATTATCTGCAGTCAGTCTCTGCGCGGGAGAGCTTCTGAAGGAATTTGCCAAATCATACTATACAGACTATTCCACCTCGAACCAGGTCGTTGAAACGGGCCCAATGCCATTTCTCAGACTGCCGAAGAAGTGCAATTTGGCTACTGGGCTAAGAGGAAAGACTTGTACTCGTATGAGCTACAGTAATGTCACAATTCACTTTCGAGTAGGCACTGTGGCACAGGAGGCAACGCACCGAACACCCTATGTGCACATTACGAGGCAGTAAAGAAGCCCCCAGGAGGGAGTAATTTCTATGTCCATACAAGGGTACACTACTATGGAAAGTCTGTCCATGCAGTACTTCGACCCAAAGGCAGGGACAGGGGCACAGGCAGTAATTTCAATGTTCCTACATGGAATGTCCCTTCACGCTACCCTATTACAGACAGTCTGGCAGAGGGGCAGAGGGGTAGGATGACAGATCAGGATCCACCAAAAGAATGTGATCAGGAGCACTGTGTAGCTCGCTGGAATAGGAACTTGTGTACAGACCCAGATTAAATCTGTCTGTGAGTGGACAGCTTGGGTGCTACAGCTTTGCTTTCGAAAAGAAGCGGAAAACTAACTCTGCTTGAGTCCAAGAAAGAAAGATGCTTTCTCTTTTCTTTTCCTCCTCGAGGACGCAGAAAAAGAGGTGCAAAAAGTCATTGAAAATGTGACACATTTATGATCTGCTACGACAGGAAAAACTGTGGAGATAAAAAGCGCCTCTTTCTCCGCCTGGGAAATTGATAGTGTTGACACTTTCTGGAATTGGGAACTGAGAAACAGCATACACAGAAGTCGGGCGTTTTTGTCGAGGCTTTTTCCCAGTTGCTTTCTTCTCGATGCTCTGTCTTATTTTGAGCCTTTTTAACCCACAAATCCATTCTCCTCCTGTCTTTGATGTCTCTCCAAAAAGGGAAGAATTCGGGGAAAATGCATACAGCCATATGAAAGTCCTGGAAACTTGACTTCAGCTGGGAGCGATCCAATATCTGATATTTCGACTCACATTCTACCTTAAATAAAGTAACCAGGGTCTGTGGTCAGGCCTTGAACATTAGCTGTGGAAAGCTGGACGATGCACTCACTTCACAGGTACTGTAGTCGTTGGTCTATTAGGAGGAGAATCTTTTTCTCTCCCTCTTTCTTTTTACTTCAAAAGCCGATGCTGTCACACGTCACAGCTGCCGTTTGTTGTACACTACAATCTTTGGATTCCTCTCTCTTTCTCCCCACGATGTGCCGTCAACTCCCGGAAAAGGAATTTCCGACAGCGTTGGCTGAAAAAAAGAGAAGAAAAGGAAACGTCGTCGTCGTCGTCCTCTTCATCGTCGTCGTCCTCTTCATCGTCGTCAACGCCGCCACCAACGCTGCCGATGTCGCCACCACCACCGACACCGCCACTGCCGCCGCAGCAGCCGTCGTCGTCGTCGTCGTCGACGTCGACGTCGACGTCTGTGGTGGCCTTTATCCTTTTTTCCCTTCTTTCCTCCTAGCATCAAATTCTTCTCAGATCTAAGGTGACTCCGACAAAAAAGCTCGGAGTCCAGTCTTTTTGCTGCTTGCTACAGCTAGTTCTGAGGGCCAGCCCAGCATTCTTCTCCATTTCTCCGACGACAGAAGCAAACGTTCCTTTCTGCGAAAACAAGAGTCTCCTATTCGTTTTCTCCAGGGGATAAAACTAGGAGTATCGGAAACGTGGGGTCAACTAAGTACAAAGCAGTGTTACAAGACGGTTAACTACGCGCGCACCTTCTCATGCGGTCGGTGCTCGCGGCTGAGCGCTCCTAATGCTTGACAACGACATTCCCCTCACATACCAAAGTATGTACTTACGTACGAACGTAAGTACGAACATATGGCAGTATGCACACGTGCATGCTGTTGGAAGTCGATGTACCGAGGTCGGCCTCGGGCCCGAGGAAGCGGACAGTTTCGCGGCAAACGACGACCTCACGTGCAGATACCTCACACTGAAAATAGTCCATGTCAATAAACAATTGTGACCCTTTCCTTCTTGGGCTCGGGGAAAGCAGGAAATCGCTTTTTTATAATTCAGGACATTTGCCCTTGCCTGAGCTCGCGCTTGCCCAAGAGACGACAAAAACAAGCAGTTCTTTCTTTCACTCTCTCTTTTCGTGGACGACCGCTGTAAAGAAAGACAAAACTGTCGGAGATTTCTGGCAATGGAAAAGGATGACGCGCGTGGGACATCGGGAGGAAGAAGAAAGGTGGGTGGTTCTCTTATGTAGGCCTAACGTGCACTGGTCAACAGTTCAAGCACAGCAAGTCCATGTAGTCCATGTTCTGCCCCCCTCTTGAAGAACTACACTTGGGCTTGCCCAGTGCTGGCCATGATGCCCAAGTCCATGGAGGAAGTGGGCCTCTTGCTGCAGTACACAAATGGGACATCCTCAAGCTTGTCCTCCAGCCATCTGTTATTGTGTCCTTTTGAACTGCTTTTCATCAGTCAAGAGCGTGATCTGATTTTTTGGAGAGTACTTGAGCATCACAAACAGCTTCGTGACCACGTGGAGCCGCTTCTCTTTCAAAGATGCTGTCAGACATAGGGTTTGTTTCCCTAGTCCTCAATGGTCCTCATCATAGTCCTCTCACTCACCCCCTAAGGGCTGGTATGTGCTGTCTTGGATGTGCCAGGCGAGGCATCAATGGCTAACTTCATGCTGGCTAGGAACCAAGCAGTCTGGATCTTGTTCCTGAAGATGTGGATGCCGGCTTCCTCTCGGGGGATTTCCTCACTTGCAGGCAAGCAATGACATCCCCCACAGTTGAATGTGGGTGGTGTAGATGGTAGCCTTCATGATGATGGGCACTGAGTTTCCAGGGTTGTACAGCTCATGTCAGCTGATGACATTGCATTGGAGCTGCTCCGTGCTATTGTTGTTGACTGAGGCTATTGCACTTTTGTTTGTGATCAGAAAAAAGTTCCATGTTGAACAGATCAGATGAACCTAACTTCACCAACCTACCCTAAATAATCTAACCTAGCTAGCCTAACTGACCTAACCTCGACAACTTGTTTTTAGCCTGGACAAGTCTTGGAGGAGATGGGAGTTTCGTTTTGAAGTTTCTCGTCCACATCAGATTTCTGAGGGATTCTAAAGAACTCCCAGGGATTCTTAAGTAGAAAATGTCTTAGGCATCCTCATTTCCTTGCATTTGCAAGACTTCCTATTGGAATTTTCAGATTTTCTTGAAAATCTTGGATTTCCTAGGACTTCCGCAGAATTCCTAACTCTCAAAATTTCCCCGAACCAAATATAGACGCTGTTAGAAATTAAAAAGGCGAAACTTGTATTGGACGTGCTGAACCACAGTTTCAAGCAGTTGATAATTTCATACATCGAAAACAACGTACAATTCACGGCATGAATTTGACATTCTCATATTACTCTTTCCAGCAAACTTTTTCGGGACAGATGCAGTGAGCGAGTCAGAAGAGAGGCGCGTTAATGACATTACTAGTTAGGATGACTTCGCTTCGTCAAGAATCTTATCAGTTTCAAGATGCTTAAGTTACACCGAAGATCTCTGATGATATTAATTCTTACATTTACAGAGTTGCCTGGATCACGAGCAATTCCTACAAGACTATTTCGCAGTTCACAGCTCTCAAAATTGATGGCAACGGTCATCAGGAGCTTGCCTGAACGCCCACGAGTGGTTGCATCTCAGGAGTTGGAAGTCCGGACCACAATTCTGATAAAGTCCGTTAGCAGTATTGCCAAGGACCTTAACAGCACCACTCTGTGTGAAGACTTTCAGACGGCACAGGTGAGTGCCTCCCCTCTCATCTGCTACAAGAGCAAGCACATGGAGATGACCTAGGCCTCCAAGAGGCAGAAGGAGGGCCAGAGGGGCGTTGACTCACCACTTAGTCTAAATATATAAGAAATCGGTCCCTAAAGTGAAATGGCAGTCACATAGTGGCTAAATGCGCATAAACTTAAGCTCGTCATATCCAATTTTTATGCATTACTAGTTGGAAGTAAGCGGTGTGGACCGGATATCTCGGCCTCTAGGGCAGATTCTACCTATGCTATAGATAAGGTGAAGAAATATTCCTGCAATGACTTTCCAAAATTATCAATGTTCCTCAAACATGCCTCTCAGAGTATCATATTAGGATCAAGAGGCTGGTGGTTTGTGATGAGCGCGAAGCCCGTGGTAAGCGTCAAGAAGTGGAAACAGACAGACAGACGGACACACGCGCACACACGCACATCGCTCAAGAGGCTGGTGGCGGCAAAAATCCTAGCAATACTGCTACTGGTCCTTGTAGTACTGGTCTTTGTAATACTGGTCTTTGTAGTACTGGTCCTTGTAGTACTGGTCCTTGGCAATACTGCTAATCCTGGTGGCGGCATCCTATTATCGTTTACTCAGTGTCAAACATGCCTAACGATGGTATAAGATTGAATGAGTTTTCTTAGATGACATCACTTGAGAATCCTCTTTTGACTCCTCTTCTGACTCTGAGTTATGATTCAGACTCAATGTTCCTTAATGCACGCAGAACCTGTACTTAGTAACATTGGATTGCCTTCTATAAATTTGCGTCTTCCAAAGTGCATTATTTTATATTTACTAGCGCTTACGCGCCCCCCACTTTGCTGAGTAGGAAGAGTGGCAAAAGATAAAAGCGCTATGTGTGTGTGGGTGTGTGTGTGTGTGGGGGGGGTGTTCCGTCTGTCTGTCTGTCTGTTCCCACCTCTAGACGCTTACCACGCGCTTCGCGCTGACACTACCGGCTTAGATACGTATATTTCTCTCTTCTCTGGACAGACAGACCGACGCACAGACACTTTATCGCTCGAGCTTTATGTATTAGACTAGCGTTTGCGCGCTACCCACTTTGTTGCGTGGGAAAGATGTAAAGCTCTATTAGTGTGTCTGACAGACGTTCATGTGGTCCTCACGCGCCGAACACGCATTCCGCACTCATCACGGGCTCTGCGATCAAGTCGGCCGTGCAAAAGCCAATGAGGCTGGAAATGAGGCCCAAAAGCTGGACAGACGGACAGACACACACAAACACAAACACACAAGTAAATATGTCCCTCCAGCTTCATATATTAGATTCCAGATATGGTGACATATTGGTGCTAATGAACCTTTATCAGCCATTGATTGAATGCATGGCTTCACAATTTGGTATAGTGCTTGGCAAGCTGAAATGTCCATTTTGCTCATCGTGAGCCAGCGCTTTAGTGGGTCGCTGGTTTTGCTTCTTATTCAGTTGGCATAAATCCTGCCCTTTACTTAACCCAAGAAACTTCAACTGGACGAATTTGTGGGCAGTTCAGGGAGTTGGACTGTTCAAGGAGCATTGTACTGCCCTGAGCTTCTAAAACAGCTTTGCAGCTTTGCTGCAAAGCTGTGCTGTGCCACTTTGCTTTCAATACTCTTCAGTGACGGGCTCGGGACAATTTTTGATGCACCCTTCATGGAAAAGGTCACTGTTGAGTGACTGTTTTTGTGGTGTGAAAAAGACATCTGAAATTCAATGTGGAAAGCTGGCAACTCACTGAGAAGCTTCACAGGAAGCTTTCCTTTGCTGGCATGTCAGAGTCTGGAGCACCACACATTCAAAAATCCCCATCTTCTATATTATTCTTTGTTTTGAGCATTTGAGTAGATCTTTAGTGAGGAGGAAGACCTGTCATCCCTCACAATTGATGTCATTGCGGGGAGGGGGGAGCCACGGAGAGCTTGTGAGCTGCTGCTTTTGCTCTGACTGCCTGTTCCCGTGCATAATCAAGGATTGTCTTCTTCTTACAAAAGTTTTGTAGCTCTTCCTCAAGATCCTCATCGCCGTGAACTGTGACGCCTTGAATTTGCCAGCAAGCTTTCATGTCAAGACACCAATTGCTCGCCACCTTTTTGATCTCATCCTTCTCCTTGGCCTCTGGCTTGAGTTTTTGTCCATATTTTGTCTTTATGTCTGCACTGCCGCTATCGCAGAAATCGTTAATTGTGTGATAAACAGTGCCTTTGGGGACACTAAGGGACATAAAGTGATTTGTAAATTGGCATCGCCTTGTTTTGCATCTAGAAGAAAAATTTTTCCAATTGCCTCATGTGCTTGGCTTAGTTCAGACCCGCGACCAATGGGAGGACAGAAATTGCAATTGTATTATTCTATAAGATCAATGGTCGAGTGACATTTCGTGTCACCCGACCAATATCGATATGAGGCTTCATATTCAAATTGTGCACGCATTTCAAGTCTCATTTTAAACTTTTAAGTTACGCAGAAAGTACAGGGTGATTTAGGTAATTTGAACACATGACTTACACCTCTAAATTGAGTCAATAACTGATTAAGTCAAACCATATGGTGATTTCATTATCAAAAAAAGGTGGAGCTGACAGTCCAAGAACACATGTAATGCAGGGCACGAACGAAGTAGCTTCCTATCGGTCTTTATTACTGCAACTGCATCTAGCATTGCTGAAATGTGCAGCAGGGTCAACTTGGACCGCAAGTAGAAGAGATCTAATATTTACCTAGAGGAAAGTTTCACTTTCAAAATATAATGTATGTTCTATTTAAGTCTGACATTACAAAGAGTAGATGAGGCTGATCTGGCAGGTCTTCACCCGGTCTCTGTACAGCAAGCTGCCCATGTTCTCAGAGTTACCCGCTTAAAGGCCACCTGCGGCGGCTCGAGTGGACTCTGGTCACGTCTCTTCAGCCATCAGCTCTAGTCATGACTCAATGGCCTGGCTGCTTCTCTACAAGATGCCATGTTTTGGCGGGAAATTTAAATATACGTTTAGCCACCCATCAGTTTGCCACGAACCGCATTGAAACTTGGTGCACATCAGCATATAAACTACGCACATCTGAATATATGATATGTACACAGCGTCAATGGCGCATACCTGTGGAAACTGGCGTCGATTGACAGAAAACGCTGAATCTTTATTGAGATGAGAAACATGATCAATGAAAAGTAGACTTCCGAAATTTTACTCTTTTAAAATTTTTTGGGTGCTGAAGTCCAAAAAAATAATGCATAAGAGATTTAAAAAATGACAGTGCAACTGGGCGATTTATTGCCGTGCTACCTCCCAAAACGGACAAGATATGGAGCCATAATGGGGGAGGGAAGACAAACAAGGCTAGTAAGAGCATTGAAATTAACATACCTGACGACCCAGCGGCTGCTGCACACGTAATTAAACTGTCAGAGTAAAATTAAGGCCTTCAGAAAAAATACATCAAACGTTCCAAAGTGCATGACGTCGTCAGATGGCATGTGGCAAATGTCGACTTGCTCTGCTTTTTTTGCTTCTTGTCATGAGCCAGTGCTTTTTCAGCCTGATATAAGTCATGTAGGCCGTCAGCGCGAAAAGATTTCCTTCCTGTTGATGCAAATACCGCGTGATTTCAAACATTATTTGGGGAGCTTTATGTCAATTTCTGTTGGAAGCTAATTCGCTCTCACCCAGCACATCACTTTTCAACATGTCCGCCTTTTTTGGCCTTGACTTTAGTTTGAAACCTTGGCACGGCGGAAAGGACCTTCTCTCCTCAGCGACAGTGGACTAAGCTGTTATCAGAGAGGCCCTCAGGACTTGCCAATTCGGTGCTGACGTGGCACCAGTCAAAGTGGCTCAGGATGGTAGAAGAGGCTCAGGATGGTAGAAGCGGCTCAGGATGGTAGAAGTGGCTCAGGATGATTTCCTTGAGGTCAAGTGCGCCAGCCGAGTGCTCTATCCAGGCACTCTCTCATATGGGGAGGTGGACGCGGCTTCCACAGCGAGAATCTTTTAGTCAGTCCAAATCATCAGTGGGGACACGCTATCCCTCAGAATTTTCAAAAATGTCTCAATGGAAGCTTATGTTCGGTTCGTTTTGAGGGCTAGAAGAAGACGCGCAAAAAATTGCACAGAACTGTGTTTGTTGACGCAACTGTCAACTGTGCATCTGCACCTTTTGTCTGAGGAGGACCTCCCCTGGATCGAGGCTAAGCATGAAGAAACCCCTATGACCGTCTTGCAGGATGGGGCACCTTCGCACACTCACAAACTAAATAAAAGTACACTCTTCACCTTTCTAAGTTACTCAAGTTGGAAGTCTACCCATGATGTGCGTTGAATTGGTCTCTATTTTTTGATCAATCCATCTTTTGATTCATCAGTTTTGAGCATCCCTTCTAAGTTTCACGTTCCCTTCGTAGTTGACAGATTCTTCATTTAAAAGTCGGCATTGCTTACATCAAGGAGAGGACCTTGTATGCATACAGGGTTATTTCTATAATCCGGAACCAGTTTGAGTGCTCGTAGCTCAGAAAGGTATCAACCAGAGGTTGCTAAAACTTTACAAAGTGAAAGTGACAACCCCATGGTTTCTTTTGATAAACAAAGGTTTGAAACAGCAGGAAAAAAGATGTAGACAGAAGAGATGACATAGACAGACATCAGAGACCTCCATGCCAGCACTCTGCAAGGAGTTGTTGGATATTCATAGGAGTGCTAGGAGTACCAAATCCTAAGAGAGCTTGAAAAGTCCTTCTTTAGGCCAAACCCCATAATTTTAGTTAGACTTTGAGATCATTTTTGAGATTTTACCTCTCGAGTTCGGATAAAAGTAATAGGCTTTTAGATTGTTGAAAGGGGCGGGAGGTTTAAGTTCGAGAAAAACAACGATTTTGTTCTTAAAAGAGAAGGTCTGGAGGCAAAGGGCTAAAGAAAGCTCGTAGGCAGTTTCCTTGCAAAGCATTGGCAGAAGGCAGAAGCTTACACTCTTTCGCACTTTGAATAGATGAGGATGTCCAAGAGACCCATCCCTGATTCTATTAGCAGATGGAAACGAAACATCCCTATGGAGACAAAGCATGTTCAGGGCAGGAAAGCATCCAAAATATCCTATACAGAGAGAAATGCTTTGGTCAAAGCAGTGCAGTGACGGGCAGCAGATGAGTCCAGCCACCAGAGTGGGCTAAATTCCCCCTGCCACAGCCCGCCGCGGCTGGGGTAGACGGCTGAGAACTCGGATAAGGGACTGTTTCGGCCAACTCTGGTCACTAAGCAGTGCTGCACATCGCTGCTTTAAGGACACCTTCTCACTTATCAGCAAGGTTGCCTTAAAATACACAGTCCTCCAAGGCACTTCAGTGCCTTCTGATCGGATTTTCTCTCATGCTCACGAATAAGTGGGGGATTACGACACTGTAACAACACAGTCAGCATGTTGGCATTTCTGAATAAGTATCTGAGATTTCAAGTACTTGTAAGAAAATAAAGTTCCTGCCATACCAACTCTCATACATTTCTTGTTCAGGCTGAGGTCAGCAATCGGGACACGACTTAGGTGCAGCAAGCGCTAGGGTAGGGCATACTTAGGACCGTATTCACTGAAGTCACGTATGACCTGCTTGTTATACAGCATGCATGCCAAGAGATACAGGTCGTATTGGGGTCATAGTCTAGTGTCTCTAATCAACCTTAAAAGAGCTTGGATGGCAGCCAGCATTTTCAGCCAGTGCCGCTTGCTTAAACAGTGGAGAACAGGATCGGGTTATCCAAAATGTCGTACACTGGTGCTAAAAAATATTCGTCGGATAACGACGAAAACCAACAAGACAGGGACAAGAAATGTTGTGTGAGCTCTGCCGTCACTTCTGTCTGGCTCAGGAAGAATTGCCATGGATGATGAGCTTTCTTTTCCTGAAGGATGATTGAATATCAGGTAATACTTGGTTCTCCTGCTCTAAAGATAATCCTCCCTTGACTACAACTCCAATTTCTAGGGTACAAAGGACAGGCGGTTCATATTTATTGTCGGAGATCGGGGCTCACATCTTTCTATCTCTTTAGCCAAAAATGTCTCCTCTTGGGGAACTTGCACTTCTGTCCCAGATCTTCCAAGCCAATATGACTTATCGTGATGTCACATGATGACTAAGAAAGCCGCAGGCTTTCCTAACAGACTTTACTGACAGATCAGACGTCCCATGGGCACAAAGTCCGCTGTTAGCGTACCCCCCACTGCACTCCCCACTTATTTAACCAATTAAGGCCTGCCATACATCTATTGAATGCTTGCAATGTCCTCTACAACTTTCGTTTACAACTTTCCTCAACAATATCATTTAGTATGCAATGTTCCAGCTTTAGGACTAGTGGACCTAACTTTTCGGCTATTGGACCGATCGACCGTTCCAGACCTGCTGAGAGAAATAGCTCCACCAGTGTCGAGCTGGCTAGCATCTTTTAAACCATGTTTTCGTTGCGCGTTCAAAACATTAAGTTTTTAACTAAGTTAACACGCAAAATAAAATGGAACAGTGGATACTTGGCATTGCTGATCTGTCAAATATGATTGTATTGGTATCAGTCATATTGCGTGACATCTCAAGTCGCGGGGGCTTTGAAAGGTCTGGGAAGGTGTGAACAGAAGTTGCACTCTAAGTTTGCCAAAACGAAGAACCAGCAGTTTTTTGCTGTACTGACATTGAGATGTGAATCCTAATGTTGAGCGATAAATATTATTTTACCATGCCGTAAGCACCGCGGAATAAAAAGTCAGGCGGTTGAAATTTGCTCAGAACTTTTACTAGGACTCTTTAAGTTTCATAAAACTTGATATGTTCTTGTGCAACAATCAAATAAGCCAGTTGTCGTCACTTTAGACGCATCCATTGAACTCACGAAATATCTATCTATGCTCCTACCACTGGACAGATCGTCCCCAAGTGTGGTCAACAGGCACTACTTTTCACGAGCACTAGAATAGGGGCGCTAAAAGTTGCATTTTGAGGTCATTTGGAGACCAAAATTGAGGTCAGAAGTTGAATTTTCTGCAAAAGTATGTAGTAAATTCCAGCGGCGGAATGGAAAGAGGAGGGGAAGACCAAGAAGCACCGTCACAAGACTCAGAAACACTGGGTAGGAGAGAAGAATTCTTAAAACTTCACTAACGAAATTGGCAAACCCGGAGAGATGACCGGGTGAGAAGAGAGAGGCGGGGGGTGGGGGTGGGTCCTTGATCACCCACATCCAACAGTATAAAAACCTGTGAGGACTGTGTTGGGAGGTCCACCCCGCAAGAGACATGAACATAGCGCGCCCGCACGCAGACATGCAAGTATCACTTTTGGTTTGGAATTCAGTTTGGTCCTTAAGAACCCGAGCAAAGTCAGCTATCTACGCTTGGGCTTGTTCCTAAGATTTTTTTTTAAAAAAAACTTTATGATTGTAAGCGGTATCCGACCTTTTCTTTTGCAGCTAACAGAGGAGAGCCTTTTGCTTGGGTACTAAGTGTGTTGTTACATTGACACTTAATGCACGTAATGTAACCATAAAATTGGCGAGAATCACCTCCACTGTGACACAATCCAGCCTGGAGATGGCGAACTCCTGCTTGGGCCAGTCCATCCGTCTCAACACTTTCGGGTGGTTTTTATGAGGGATGCAACCTCAAATTGGTCACATAGACCAGAGGTTAAGGCTGGCCCGAGGACGTAAACATGCAGACATTTATTTGGGCTTCGCTGCTCAACAGTGGTGCTCTCTGGCTGCTGAGATATGGCAGTTTAGGAAGAGGGAACTGTCTCTGCTACAACTGTCTGAGAAGCTTATAATTGCATTATCATTTCTAAAATCGTAGCTGCTAAAAAAATTTTGCAACACACAATAAGACTTCGGGTTGTTAGGCGAATTTTGGAGCATACAAGCGGACTCGACCCGCTCTGCTGGGTGGAAAAGTGACAGAAACATAAAGAACTGTGCGTGTGCGCGTGTGCATACATCTGCGTACTATGTTTGTGTGTCTGTCTGACTCTCCCATCACTGGACCGATCGTCCCCAAACTTGCCATCTACGCACGTGCTCATGACCTCAATTTTGGCCGTAAAATGGCCTCCGATGTAAAGTGCTATACAATCACTTGGGAGGTCTAGAGAATTGGCGTCTTGCTGGCCATGTTTGGTGACATTTGGTGCCACGGTTGGGTCGTCCATGACCTGACAGATGCACAGACGGGCAGACAGAGAAACGCATGCATAGAACATATGGATCCTCTCGCTTGCATATGTAGATTTAGTAAAGCGCAGCGATAGCGCTGCCTCGTTACACTGCCATCTTTGAGCGAGCAAGAAAAGCATCATTATTCAGCTGCCGTTACACTTTCTGTTTGTGAGGGAGACCTGGACCATGTCTGTGAAACAGACAGGCTTTTGAGAATAACAGCATGATGAGTCTGACTGAAGTTCTTCCAAGGCCTACTCATTGACCTGAGACCAACACCGAGGTTCTGAGCGTAAACGTTACTTTACTCTTTTCTATTTGGAGGGGACACACTCAATTTTTCTTGCAAGGATTAAGACAATTAGCCCAGCAACTGCTACTTAACCAATCTGTTTCTGAAAGGGAGTGGATTCCTCGAAGTCAACCATAGCAGTCTCGGAAGATGTGTATTGAGACAGGAAGGTTTGCCAGAAGATAGAATGGAGCAGCTTTTACCATGATGAAGCAGAAGTTGTTGGAGTCCAGCTTGGAGGAGCAGAGTGGAGGTGGCAGGAGTAAGAGAGGCTATCTCAGTGAGCACCTCCTGATGACTGCTGAGGTGAGGCAACATATCCTCCCTCTGTAACCCCTTTTCTCTACATAAGGGTCAGACTAAGGTAAAGCTTTAGTCGCTCCTCGACATCCTTCCTGTTTTCCCCTCCTTTCTCCAGTACTTAAGTCCTTGTCCTGCTGCTTCTTCTCCCTCCACAATGCGCGACCCAGACAGAAAGACTCGCGGGAATGACCTCAAGTACTGAATTTCTTAACTGCGCTAATTGCATGCAATTTTTTTCATAGAAATAGCTTACAAAATTGCGCACGCTACGCCCATGAACATCACACCAACTGATTTGGTCAGTACTGTACTGACAGCGGGCACACTGCCACACTGCCTGTGTGCTGTCAGAGGGTGGTAAAGACGAGGTCAGGAGTCCTAATACGTGAAAACTTTAAAAGTATGCAATAACTTGTGGGACTTACAGTTGCGTAGTCCATGCAAAATGGGCAATCTGATCTGAATTCATTAATGTGAGGCCGCTTTGTTTCCCACGACTCACCCAGGTGATGAGATCTCGAGATGCCCTGATTCTTGCGGAGTCTATAAACACTCCCTCCGCTGCTTCGAACACATGTGATGCAAGAAGGAATGAGTAGAGTGTCAATCTGGCACCAACCTACACAAAAAGTGAGTGGTCAAGAGCGTCGAGGCTGAATTTAGTCAAGGAAGAAATAGGGAGGGGCCCACCATAGGAGTGAAGGGAACAAGGGCGTCAACTTCAAGGAGTGTGGCAACAGATGCATCAAAAAGACATTGCAAAACGTCATGGGGTCGCCGAGGTCACAGTCAGTGACCCTGCGCATCTGTCTGCTCAACAATATTTTGATGGATTCAATAAATTGATTGAAACAGACCTATTAATGCAAAGCTTTTTTTCAGGAATCGATGAGGATGAGGATTTCATCGGAACGTAGTAAGAACTTAATGCTTTTTTTCTTTTCCAGACCTTGATGCATTTCTGCTTTGGCCAATTGTCATCTAGCACTTAATACATCTGGCTATGCTTTGGCATCAGATACTACGCTAAAATAAATCTCTCGAGCTGTTGGAAGAGACCAATATTGAGTACATTCCAGAAAAGACAAACTCTCGAAACTGTTCCCAGCTGAGGATTCTTGGGGATGTCTACAGCCACCCACATAAAGGCGTGTATTATGATAAGTCGAAGCAACGTCTAACTTTGCTTTGAACAACAAATTGAATATGGAACGTATCTGAATGTCAGATTGCATTTGTCCAGTCACCAGGCCACCAATACTGTGGACAGGCTAAGGGCCAATGTCAAGGTACTTTTATGGGTCTTACAGATCTGTCCCCCTCCGCAACTCCCCTGACCTCAATCCCTGTGACTAACACTTGTACGGGAAGATACAGCTGGAGGGGCACTTCTGCAAGTCTCCTAAGATCAACTCCATCACCTAACAGGGAACCTCCATCACCACGTCCTCTTACAGTTTGGACCCAGTGGAAGGGGGGCCCGTCTCTACCATGCTTTCTGGGGCTGAAGAATGAGCCCTCAAAGTGTATCGAGGCCATATGCGACATACATGACGTTATGAGTGTTTCTGAGCACTGCAATTGTTGTTTTTTATTTATACGCTGACTCTCCAAAGGTCAAGGCCAAACTTGATTACAAATTTGAAGCCTCTCGTTTGGCACACATCAACCAGATATGCAATTTTCTGCAACAGCTATTTTTGATCAAGTGAAGGAAGTAGCTTTGGGTATTACACACATTCCAACTCGACACATGTTTGACACAACTCCACTGAAGCTTGAGGCAGTCGTGGGGGATGTAGTGGCCAATGTTCCAGAGGACATAGTTCAAAGATCTGTGGTGAACCTCCGGAACTGGGTCAAGAATGTCTCGAAGAAAGCAGACGTCATTTCCCACAAAAAATGTAAAATCCAGATCCACGTTGTCGTTTTTTGTGTAACCCAAATCAGTTTCGACATTTTCATGACAAATTTTCATTTCCACCCGCACTTTTGACCTTTCAGATGCAAAAAAGAGTCCCACCTCCTTGGATCACCCTTTACACCATGTCCCTATAGTGGCATGATGTCTGCATTGCATCGGGCGAAGCAGTCTCAGAAAGGTCCAAATTAGCCGTACAAAAATTTGGAATGGCGCGAATAATTAATGATTAACTGGGATGTGGTTTCTAGGGTAAAATCTATCATCACTGCGTGCCAGAGTGCGCTACCGTCATACTACTCTACATACTACATCAAAGCTCTGCGCCTGTTTCTGGGTCGTCTCCGCCAAGAAGACCCTGGGAAATTGTAAGTGCGCAGCTTTTGCATCAGGACAGCTCATGTCCTCATGGTTCTCTGAAGTGTCATCCTGCTGGGAGGAAGCGAAGACCTGATCAAGAGCTTATTTACTTTGTGGGGTGACTTTAAGCCCGATCTCAAAGGGAGGCCTCCTTCGTGTCTTTGGCAGCCGGGAGAAGACATTGACAGTGTTTGGAAGTGGAGGGAGATCATGCTGAAAAGTGCCGAAAATTGATTCTAAGCAAGCTACAATGTCACTCTCTACTAATCCTAAACAAACCCAGTATTCATTATGGGGTAAACTATCGCCATTGGTTTAAATACCTATGCTTGACAACCCTGACGAAGTCCACCGGAGTGCCGCATTTGTGTGGTGAGGTGTTGAGATTGTGGTAGTACAGGGTGACTCATCAAGATTGAAAGACTATCGGTTGTGTCTAGTCAGAGACTTTTAGCTGATCTCTGGCATGATGTTATCAATTATGCTTGAAGAGGTACTGGATACCGTATATTCATCGTAACTTACTTCAGAAAAATCGGATCAAAGAAAGGACCGACATTGTAAAAAAAAAAATCGGCTAAAAATCTCCACATGAGCACGTTGAAAAGTAACCCAAGAGTCTTTACAGTCCTAATGAACCACCCCGTATGTAAGCCATTGCTAATAAGCGCCGTCCCTTCAAAAGTTCCGATAATGAAAGTCTTAACAGACGATAGCAATACATTGTGTCACGGATCAGCTGTTGCACCCAGGGAAGTAAAGCTTACCATTAGCATTATTATTAATCAATGCTGAGCTTAGCACCAGTGCTGTTGCACCTCTCTATCAGTGGGATTTATCTTGCTTTAGTCTGAATGAGAAGTCTCGTGTTCTACAGCACTGAGAGATGGTGCAGCAGGCAAGCACCTGTCGCTAAATGCAATCTCACGCAAACCTCTCTGTAATTTTCATCCCAAATGCCATGTCTGCAGAAGCCCAGCTGATCTTACCGACGTGCATAAACAAGCACGTGTTTGCGTCTGCGCACGTTAGCAGCGTCGTGCCCGTAAAAGCCGCCGAAAACATAAATGGCCCTTTGCAATTGCGCTAATAGAGTCGACCTTGCAAAGGCCATTTCCACGCACTGCTACACACAACGTGACTGGGCCAGCGAAAGAGCTGCGTAGACACAGAGAGCGGCCTCGATGCTGGTCCGACGGCCTCTCTCGCACACGCACCGTCCCAGGACTCTTCCATCGACTTGTCGGTACACACGTAGGTCGGGCCTCGGGACACTCGTCGGACACGCGGCCGTCGTCGTCGTCGTCATCGTGGCCCCAGTCGTAAATTGAACTACGTCAAGTCCACACGCTCAGTCCTAAACGTACAAAATTGTTTTGGCCGAATCAGTCTCTCTTAGGGCGCAGAGAAACTGTTTCTTCTTCTCCGGCTTTTTCCTCTCTCATTTTTACGTCAACAAAAGTTTATCGCCCGTGTGGGGGGGGGGGGAAGAAGGGGCCGGCGAATTTATTGCTTCCGACAAAAAAATGCGCTTCACAGTCGGCCTTTCTACGTACTTAGGACAGTAATGCAAAGCTATGTACTGGCCTGAAACAACAGCACAGTGAGACGTAAAGTGCATAGTGAAGCACATACGGTACTGAGTTGCCATGCGTAGCAGCAGAAACTGCCAGTATCCAGAGCTCATTACTTACGCGTATGTTCGACGCAGTATGCAAGAG
>JAAUXU010011208.1_pt1 | contig 48723 bp, 49 predicted proteins | sample 7278151 | NCBI WGS metagenome assembly JAAUXU01 (sample SAMN14350113, study PRJNA611818) | marine sediment metagenome | isolation source: surface marine sediment (1.8m) | place: French Polynesia: Moorea | collected 2018-08
AGGTTAGTTGTGTTTGGTCACTCAGGTTGGGTAGTTACATTAGGTTAGTTGTGTTTGGTCACTCAGGTTGGGTAGTTACATTAGGTTAGTTGTGTTTGGTCACTCAGGTTGAGTTAGTTCTCAAAAAATGTTTCTGTGTACTATATTTCTTGCAAGGCTTCCGTTTGAAGACATTCTAGTCAAGTGGAATGAAGAGCTATCTGGGTTCTGGGCCATCTCTCTTCCTTCAGAGTGGAATAGGCACAGTGCATAAGGATGGTCTGTCAACATTTCAGATTAGGCCTGCAAAGTTACTTCCAAGATGCTTAACTGCACTCAATTTAGCTTTGCCTTACAAACCTCAACAATTTCTTATGTAGAAAAACTTCTGTAGTAAAAATCTTTTGAAAGGGAGGTGTAGGCAAAGAATTTTTTCTTTTAACAACCATTTATTTGACTGCACCTTCATCATGTTGACATCGATGCACTTGGCCAAATTGCAAAATTTTCATTTATTGGTGAACCTCGGCAATGAGTGCGGAACAGATAGGAGAGAGATAGTCGTGCTGCGTCGTAACCCACGCGCTGGACCCTGAGGTTAAAGTTTACAGGCGTCTCAACAAATCTCCAAAATCTTACTGAAGGTAGAAAATTATCCAATCGGCCTCACGACTCAACCCAATAGTTCAACTCAACGATGGAGATTCAAAATTGTACCCAGCACTAGACTTTTTGGTGTTGCCCCAAAGATGCTGTTGTTAGTGATGTCGAGTGTACTGGACTTGTACCAGACTCTCACGCCTAAGTCGTCCCACGTCCTACAGCCGCTGCCCGCCCTCTTCTACTTATCTCCGTCTATCAGCTCACCTTTCAGTAAAATTCACCTGAAGATAGGGTCCAGAAGTCAGGAGCACGCCTGGACTGAGGCCGAGGAGGACAGTGGAGTTTCCGCGTATTCCCTTCGTTGACGTTTTGTTCTGCGCTGGCGCCCTGTTTATGTCAGGCTTCAGCTAGGAGTCGTTGTTGCCGGCGGCAAGAGAAGAGCTGCTGCGGTTGTGGCTGCGGCAACTGCCCATTTTTGATTCATTGATACAGGGTTGCTAAAAACCTTGCAAAAAAATGGCAAATGAAGGGTTCTGAGTTCCTACCCAATTTGTTCACTCACGACAGAATATGTACTCGTGAGCGCTCATACCGTGGAAGACGCTTGTATTCAGCTAGTCACCCGCGTTCGAGATGATGATGCTAGGAATGACTCTACTATAATCATCTTCTTCACTATATCGCTATATCCAATGCATGGGTGAATTGCAGACAGCAGCCAGTGCATAAGACGTCAATCTCGAATCGTCACCATATCGAACGTTGACCTTATGATCGAGTCTTAGTTTAGATTCTGTGCTTTAAAGGACCTCTCGCTTTTGTTCTCAGGGTTTCGAGTACCGGTCAGCTGGGTCATGGGCACATTTCTATGAGGCCTTCTCGTGAGGTCTACAAAGGATCTGTGTAATGTAGCCGAAACCATACAAGTGCACAGTATCTGTAGCTGTTGTTGAAAGAGTAAAGAGCAGTTGTAAAGATGACACATGCTACTGCCTAGCATAAATATGCTACTCATGTGTATATTATTATCGAAGTAATATCATTAAGCAATGGGCGATGTAAAAGTGTATGCACAATTTGGCAGGTCAGCACTCTTACACACCGCCTTTTCCTTTCTCCTGCCCCGTCTTGATCACGCAGATGAAGTCGTTGGTGTAAATGACCGAGTTGAACTTGTAATTCCCCGTGCGGTCGCTGCACCTGACAGGACGAGTGCTGCGAAAGGGATTCTTTTGTGGCTCCAGAGCCACCTCGATCGCTCGGGGTGCCAGTTTCTTCATCAGAGTCAAGTTATCCTGGAGGTCCTCCAGCGTAAACTCACTGAAGACAACGACGCTGCCGGCTGGCCAAGCGGTCATAGCCCGCATGCCTTCATGCCACGAGCCGTAGAACTTGAATCCGCAGTCCAGAGCGGCCACCACGTCCGGCTTGGTCAACGTGGGGCGCAGCACGAAGTCTTGGTACAGCTGGCGTTTCTCCAAGAAGTAGCGGACCCTGAGCTGTGGACGTTCGCTCTGCAGGTGCCTTCCTTGATAGGTAAACTCAGCAGGCAGATCCAAGTGCTCAGCTTCATCACCCACAAAATACAGGCGGAGTTCCTTGAGCTTTGGCAACCTGGAAGCGATGATCTCCCAGCCTGTGAGGTTTCTTATTTCTGCTCTTCTCACGCCCACCAAGTGCACAGTAAGGAGCTCCTTGTTCTCGATTCCTATGCAGGCTTTCTCGGCGCCGTAGAGGACGCTCAGGGGGCACGTGTACAGGAAGGTGAGGTAGCGCACTTCAGACTCTAAGTAGCCTGGGAGCTTCTTGGAAACGATGTTGGCAGCTTCTTGCCGGAACAGGCTTTCAATACTGGTCCCCTCTAGAGGCTTGTAGAGTTTCGTGGCCGGCCGAGGACAAAACACCTGAACCTGATGACCTAACGTCACCTCATTGCGGTAGTCCTCGGCGCAGATCTTGAGCGGCTTGCAGTAAGCGGCGTGGTTATTTCCGCCGCCGTCGACGTTCTTCCTGGCATGTTCCGGACAAAAGAGGACACAGTGACAGTTCTTACATTCAGTCAGTGTCCGCTTCTCATTGTCCATTGCGCTGCACTCCGTGCACGAACGCATGCCGTGTGCCATCAAGTCTGTCTCGTACTGCGTGAGGTCACGCCCGCCCAGACTCTGCACGAGCAGCTTGCCTAGTTCTTCCGGGGTTAACGCCAGACTCCAGTGCGACTTCTCCCTCCTGGCTTTGGTGAGGATTTTGCACAACTGCTTATGCGCAGGCCAGTCCTGCTTCTGCTCATCCCGACCCAAATATCCAACGGAGCGACATCCGGAGCACAGCTTCGTGGCCCCTAACTTGGAGGTGATCGGACACATGGAGAACCAGTATCGGCGCTCTGGCTGCTGCCCTATGGAGATGGTGCGGGTGGAACCATTAGGTAGGTGGACCACCAGTGGCTTTGCCTTGGACCAGTCTGTGCATTTAAGAAAACGTGATCCTCATGGTGGCGCACACTTACTACTGTGATTACCGCTTCCTATTGCCCCTTGCTCTTCCTTCTTGCCCACCTCCCAGTCTGCCACTTGCTCCATAATCATGAGTTCAAGCTGTACAAGATGCTTCTCCTCTTTGGTGAGCCCAGACACCACCCGATCCATCAAGCTGGGCGAGTCCATCGTCTGCTCGATGAATTCCATGAAAGTGTCGTGGTTGAGATCAATCTCATGACTGAGTTCCTACGTGATACACAAGTACGAATTGCACTTTATAAGGATTGTTTCATCGTCACTGTGGCGTGAAAGCTCACGTATAGCTTCATCCTGACATCCATGAGCTTCTCGTAGGCGGCCTCATTGTCATCCGTCTGATTTGCCGTGAAGGGACTGTGCTGAAGGTAGTCGTGAATGTCCCGAAAGTCGGCCTTGTGTTCGGCCTCGGCCCGGTCGTACCACTCGCGGGCCACGCGACGCATCAGGTCGGCGAAGCCTTCGAAATTCATGATTGCCCCACGGCTGCTGACGACCACGAGGGATAACAGGATGTGAGGCTGCTAGAATCTGCATCTCTGTGCTGGCGAGATGCCAACCGAGACACTTGAAAGCTCTGGAACACTATAGAGACGTCGAGAACTCCTCACCCGAGGGTTATAAGTCGAGTATAGTGCTAGGCTGCCTTGGCAGCGAGGCCGAACTGGCTATACAATGCTCCAAGGCGGTTCAGCAGAAACCGGCCGCACAGGCCCCAGGTGAGGACCAATGACAAAACAAAGCTGCTGACCCCGGGAAGAAGCAAGTAGTGAACTTCGTGGCTCCGGAGACCTCGAAGACTACCTTGTCAAGGAGGTCCCGTCGACGGGGGTGAACAGGATGAGCGCGGCGGCCAACAAGGACTTCCACAAGGAAGAGGAGGAGGAGGAGGAGGAGGGGTCGAAGCGCAAGCCGCGTACGGCCGTCGACGTTCAGCGGGCAAAACTAGAGCGGCTGATGAAAAACGCCGACAAGCCAGTGCACCTCCCGACGCAGCGCAAAGAAAAGGATCCCAACAAGGCGCCCGAGTTCGTCTACAATGTGATGGGCTCGAGCGCGGGCGCGGGATCTGGTGAATTCCACGTATACAGACAGATCCGGCGCAAGGAGACCCTGCGACAGAACGTCCTTCAAGCCAGGAAGGAGAGAGACGACCTGGACGAGGCGTACCAGCAGAAACTGAGAGAGAACGAGAGGCAGGCGGAGGAGAGGACAGCGAAGAAGCGCAAGAAGCGACAGAAGAAGAAGGAAAGACTTAAGCAAAAGAAACAGAAGAACGAAAAGAGTCAAGGCGAGGAAAAGGACTCGAGTTCGGACAGTGATGGCTGAACTGAACCGTTGCGTTCCACTTGTGCTTACTCATTGGTGTCTGCAACGTGCTCTAGACGTGGCATATCTTGTACAGGTCATCGTTCGGGTCATTGACAGATCGATTGCAACTTTTTCAGTTTCTTTTCAGGGATAGTCACCATGGCAGGGGCGCCGCCTCGAAATCCCAAGGATCTGCAGGCTCTGCTCAAGTTCTGCATGCAGGCCACCAAAGCCGAGGACGCTCCGGAATTAGGAGACGACGCTTTGGCCCGGATGGATCCGGAGAAGAAGGCTTGGCTCGAGACTGCCCTGCGCGACATGACGGTCAACGTTTTTCAGGAATTGACCAAAGGCATTCAGATCTTGAGCGACGAGAATGTGGTGTCCAATCCTGATGCGGAGTCTCTGGAACCTCAACTCGAAGCCTTTGAATGCATCGAAGACTGGGTGGGTCAGGTCGACATGGCCAACAATTTTCACAAGCTCGGAGGCTTCACCGCTCTACGACTCTGTTTAGACTCTCCTCACGACGAAGTCGTGTCCGGAGCCTGCCACGTCGTGGCTGAGCTTGCCCAGAATAACCCTTATTGTCAAGAGAACTTCACCCGTGAGGGCTTCATACCTTTAATCTTGAAGCTGATCAGTAATGACGAGAAGAAGAGAAGTGATGGCGTAAAGGCCAAAGCCATTTATGCGGTGTCCAGCGTAACCAGAGACTGCCCCACTGCTCTGGCAGAGTTCAAGAAACTGGATGGCTTGTCCGTGATATTGAGAGCCTTGGAAAATAGCAGTGGGAAGGAGCGGCTTCGGACCAAGTGCTGCTTCTTTTTGTCCTCCCTCATGGAGAGTGACGCCGACACGAAGAGCGTCCTAGCTGACCTGGATTTGCAGCAGTTGCTCATAGCCATTTTGGGCGAGGAACATGATCCCAGTCACGAGCACGTGGCGAAGTGCCTTTTGGTCCTCCTCAAGGATAACCGCAAGGTCTTGGAACAGGTCCTTAGCCTAGACGTGGACCTTAAGGGGTTGCTGAACCGAAGGATTGAAGAGCTTCGCGACAAAGAGGAATTCCTGGAGGAGCGAGATTACTGCACCGAACTGTTGAAACTATGCTATCCCAGCGGAAAAGACACCGTGGTACGTTAGATGCGATTGTTTGCACAATAAACTGGAGTTGCGGCAGCGTCCACCCATACTCAGATTGTATCATCTTCATTCATGGAGTAGCGTTGAACAGCCCACCCGCCATGCGTGACCAGACAGTGGGGTCCGAGGTCAGGTCCTCTCTGTACGGAGGTGAGGACAGGTTTACTAGCCCAAAGAAGCGTTTTCGGGGCTTCGCTAGCTACTTGGAATCTCAACCTCCTTGCAAGCACGTAAATCCAGCACAGGACTGCACACCATTGCGTGTAGGCTCACATACCCGCTATGTCAAGTCTCATCCAAGTCAGTCTAGTGGGCCCGGAACTTGCTCCCGGACACCACTGCCAGCACCGGATGAAACATTCGACACGATGATCTTTATTTATCCCAAGAACTATACAAGGAAATGTATAAAACGACCGCCCGACGGCAACATCTGCTCGCGGTCTGAAACTCTGATTACAAAAGTGTTTCCTTGTTATGCTTTTACAAGTTACAGAATAGAAATTGCGTTATCACAAGTGCAATTTAGGACGCGCTATTTTTTCCTCATTAAAATTGAGGCAGAATTTGGATATAAACTTGTGCAAAAGCGAGGATAACATGATGATAACCAGCAGTTAAACCCAGTAGAACTTACATCTTCTACATAGTGTGTGCTTGGCGGGTGTCGAGGAACGAGGATGTGATACTTGAGAGGAAGCAAATTTCCTCAGAAGAGGTTCTGCCGTCCTTGATCAGAAATCGTAACATGAACTAGCGTGCTCAACTTAAATTTAACCTAGCTGAAGGCATCATTTTTCCCGCTCGTCTTGTCGTTGGAGAACTTGCCGAGCAACGGAAGAGGTAAGAGAGCTCTTTACGACTGTTGAGGTTGCCGGGAGGGCAGTATACCCGTGTCCATGACAGCCTCGTCACATTCCATGGCCTCTGCGACAGTTGGAATGGAGGCCCCTCCAGAAAGATGAGGTCTCCGGACTCTGCGAGACATAGAGCTGGAACAGAAACCGTTGCGCTGGGTCATTGTCTCGAAAGCAAGTTTTGTAGGGTGTATCTTACCGCGGCCTGAATTCTACGCTCTGCATGTCTTCCAGGATGCTTGGAGCCACGTAGGTAAAGCTGGAAAAAAAGAAAGATGATGCCCTTTGTCATCATGACCCGACGCGACTTGAATCACACGAATTCTGGTGGCCACAAGTCTTTGCATTCCTTACCCCTGAAAAACAAGATTGACGCTCTCGCTGAGGCTGTTGGTGCATGGCGAATCGACGGGTGTCTGTTTGGTGAAGTTGGTGTCAAACTGCGACACGTCGTCCTCGCCGGCGAGAGGCGGCTCGAATGGCGGCTTCAATTTCCTATTGATGACGTCGGCCCAATTGAGGTGCTTGAAATAGGGGTGCTGTTTGATAGGCTCGGCGTTGGCTGGCCCGCCGCCGAGCCGCTGCGCCACCTGACGCTTAAGGAACTTGCGGATGAGGTCGCGCGCGTCTGGCGTGAGGTAAGGGGGCAAATTGAGTTTGCCCTTGAGAATCTTCTCAATGGTCTTCTTGCGATTCTCAGCAGTGAACGGTGGTGCTCCGATGAGCATGTCATACATAAGAGCACCCAACGACCACCAATCTACCGCCTTGCCATGACCCGATCTTGTGAGAATCTCCGGGGCCATGTACTCAATAGTGCCGCAGAAGGTGTGCGTTACTGAGTGCTCGTCGATGGATTCCTTGCACAGCCCGAAGTCAGTCAGTTTAACGTGGCCCTGCGCGTCCAGGAGAATGTTCTCTGGCTTGAGGTCCCTGCGGAGGTACATGTAGCACTTAGACAAGTCCGATAATTGCACGTGCTCCTTACTACTCACCTGTAAATTATGCCCTGTCGGTGCAAATGCTCGAGGGCCAGCGTGATTTCCGCCACATAGAAGCAGGCTGTGTCCTCCAAGAAAATGCCCTCTCTTTCTAGGTGCATGAAGAGCTCCCCGCCGGATAAGTACTCAAGTATGAGATACAGCTTCCCCTTGGTCTGGAAGGCATAGATGAGGTCAACAATGAACGGGTGCTTCACTTCTTCCAAGATATTTCTCTCTGCTTTAGTGTGCGCTGTATCCTTTTGATTGCGAACGATGGTGGCTTTTTTGAGCACTTTCATGGCAAAAATCTTCCCCTGGTCGTCGCCGGTCAATTTGCGCACTTGGAAGACTTTTCCATAGCCCCCTTTGCCGAGCACTTTTCGCAGTTCGAAATCCTGAGGCCCGGCCTTGGAGCCTCCGGCTCTGCACACTGTGCGTTCGCTGAGCTCCAGCGCCTCCACCGACGGGTCCTTCAGAATGGACTGCGTCAACTCCTTCATGTCAGGCTCGTCGCAGTCAGCCGGCACCTCGATCATGTCTCGTTCGTCGTCTTCTTCCTCGTCCGAGGCGGCCCCTGCGCGCCCGTGTGCAGAGCGGGAGCTCATCCCGGGCTCGTCGATGTCGATATCGAAGACTCCGGCCATACTTGCGACCACGATCAGTAGCGGCAAGTCCGTCGACGTCGATCTGGGACGAGGACGATCAAAGAGTTGCTGGCTGAGCTGCTGATCACGCACGCTGACGATGCCACACTCCTTCTCTCCCTTGCACTGCCGGCGCTACCTGTGTCAGCGCAGCACACATCAGCGGCCGCGGAGTTCCCACCGATCACGTACTCCCCTCACTCGCCACCATCGCCTTGATGGGGATTCTCTCTTGTTTGGCACTGCGAGATGTAGCGAATCAAGACACTTCGAGCCGCTGGGCAAGGAGGATTGGAGCCCGCACATCTGCACGTACTTCCAGCTGAACGAGAGGTCTCGGAGCTGTGAGCAGGCCTGATGTACATCGCTACTACACATCCTTGGCTCATCAGGACCGTGTTTGTCTGCAGCCCAAGAATTGTCAGAAGTTGTGAGAAAGTTAGAACAAGGGCCAAGGACTTCTGGATCGAGTAGCGCATGCTCGATGCTCGTGAAGCTGTATTATTAATGTAAACGTCCCAACGTAACCTCTTATATATCAAAGCTCACACCTAGAGCCAGTCTCTCATCTCCAGCTCAAAGTTTTCATCTTCAATAAGAGGCCTGTCGACCATCTTGACCATGATGTCTCCGCAGAAGAGGCACTCGTAAGCGATCAGGTCGTCAATCTCAGAGCGCAATTGCTCCTTTCTCGACAGTTTCGCGGTCCGGCTGTCGACAGACACCGTGTCCTCCTTGCCGCCGGTGACACCTGCAACAATACAGCGTAGGTACTACTTGCAAGACGTTCTCTTGTCACCGAGGTTGAACATACTCTGCAGGTCGTTCAGCAATTCCTCCAGCTTCTTCCGCCTGGCGGGAGTCAGGTATGTTCTGACCTGCTCCATGAGACAAGACGTGTGCATTCGATGACCACAGGTGAATAGGTGGAAGGGCCGGGACATGAGGTGCCCGGAACAGACACAGCACGAATCGACGGCGCGGACAAATATGTACCTGCAGCAAATGATGATAAGTAGAGTAAAGAAATATATTGTGGAGTCAGTGGAACTCAACCTGTTCTTGTAGTGCTGGATCTCCTCCCTGATTGTGTCTGCAGACTTATTGCACTCTTCCATTTCCGTCCTTAGCTCTTCAATGTGCTCACTGTACTCCTGCAGCGAGTCACAGATCGCGTCCTTAAAGTGATCAATTGTCACAAAGTCGGGGAAGAAAGGCAACACGTCCTCCACTTTGACGAGATCACCCGAACGCTTGAGATACTCCATGGCCTGCCTCACGTCGTTCTTCTTTTCTACTACATGCCTGGCGATGCGCAGCCAAATCTTGCGCCTGCCGTCGTCGTCTGGCGCTAGAGGCAAGCAGCGCTTCTGCGCCAGCTCAGGATCATCTTCGACGGTCAGTGCAAGTTCGACAGCTTCCTCGAGCTGACCCAGGACGCAGTAGACCACCTGATAAAGGGAAATTTAGGATTATTTCTATTCGTACAGTTACAGCACTACGTACACGCAGATCCTGCGCACGTCTCAACACTCATGAAGCCATGATGACACTCACAATACTCTCCCTGGCCAACCCTTTTTCCCCGAGTAGGAGTCTGAGAGTGTACTCCACGTCATAAGGCACGTCATCAGGTGAGAATCCCTGCGCCAACAAATAATTCTCCAGCTTTTCTGGCCGGTGCTTGACATAAAGTGAGATCAGGAAGTTGTGGAGGGCTGGATCACGTCGACGGAGATGGGGAGAGCCCACGACAAACTCGAGGTAGCGGATGGCCTGAAGCTCTTGATCCTCGCGAGAGCTCACAACCAGAGCAGGCAAAACCTGAAGGGGAACAAGAACTTGTTGCTTCTAGGCCTGTGGTAGTATACCAGGTCTTCATGTACTCTACCTTTGTCGGTGACAGCAAATCCCCTCTGTCAGCTATCAGGAGGTCGACAAAGTCCTTTGGAAGAGTGTGCATCAGATCGGGCCCATAGCGATAGTAGAATTCTGAGAGAGATGCAATGTGCAGCATGCTCAACCGCCCTCGTGAAGTACAGTATGTACAGTGCAATCACAAACCAGACATTCTGTTGTATAATCACGTACGTGCACCATACCTGGTCGGCGTTGTTCACGAAGGGTCGTGAGAACTTGCTTAAACTCTCCGGACTGCAGATGACACCGGATGACCTTATCAAAGTCACCCATGTGGGAGGCGAACGCCACCAAGGTGGCGCTGTCGCCGTGACTCGCTAGCAGATCGTAGACGGCACTTTTGCTCTAAAATACATTTTATTTTTGTATAATCTGGCTTAGGCTTGTGAACTGTAAGATAGTGTTTGTCTTGGCATGGTGTTAAATGCACGTCATGTACTAATAAGACGCTAAACTGATTCAGTACCTGGTCCAAGCATGAGGCCACTTTAGGGCTGCACAGCAGGTTCAGGAACTCCGTCTGAGCCTCTTTCTTGGCTGCAGATTGGTCGTTGGTAACATTGCTTCTGCCCCCTGAAATCTCTCCCAAAGCTCTGATACGGCTGAGGTAGTTCTCGATTAGCCATACAACGATGAGAGTGAGCTGAGTCTTCTCAGTCGTCGGGTTCACCAACTCCAGTCGCTTCTTCAAGTAATTGAGCAACGCAGACTTCTCTTCCACCTGAGCATAGGAAATTACTGGTAATGAAATACGCAGTTCGGGCTAATCTTGTCCATGTACTTGGTATCACCTGCATAAACTTCAGCGCGATCTCCTCGAAGGAACATTTGGTTTTGGCGAAGTGCATGGCACTTTCAACGTGACACCCCTTTTCAAAGAGGTCTTGAGCTCTCCGGGTAAACACCTCATCAAGCTTGTCTGGATCGTCTCGGCAGAACTGCTGGGCCAGATCGAACTCCCCACGCTCAAGGTAGATCCTCCACACGTTGCGTTTCTCGCGATCGACGCGGAACTTGTAGACGGCGTAGTCAGAAAATACAAAGAAGTTCCCGGAGATGGGATCTCGAGACATCCCCTTCAGTTTGTCATCATCAGGGTCAAATTCGCTGTTGAACACCACCTATGCATGCACAGGTAAGTTTGAAGGGAAGAACAAATCGTGCTGTTCATGCTACACATACCTGCTCATTGAGCAGACAGATTCCCTTAACGCAGTGACTGTACGCTATGACGGCGTGGAACTCGGTGAGGAGAAACGTCTGCGGCAACTCCACCGGGGAAGACTGCTGGGGCATGGGCATCAGTTGACAGTCAACCGTAACTGTTCCACCGCTGCCGGAGGTGGCTGCCGGGTCGATCTTGCCGTGGTAGATGCCCGGCTCGGTAAGCCACCCGAAGGAGACCGGAAACAATGGATGCCTGGCACCAGCAGGTTTACTCTGTTCCTTTGCCATGTGGAAGAAGGAGAGCGTGGAGGTCTTGAGTGTGCTCGGGAGCTCCAGGAACTTGAGGTGCTGCAAGATGTCAAGAAGATGGTGAACGTAGGGCCGGAAAGTGTACCAAACTGAGCACTCATCCTCATTGTTTCTCCCCCATGGGCCAAAGAATACTGACTAGCATCGCACAAAGAAGCAGAGAACCCAAGGGAGGCCTTCACCGGGCCCGGAGTAGGACGGTCACCGGACCGGACACATCTCGATGGCGGCCTCGACGTAACATTAATATTCCACGGCTACTGATCCATCTTTGACTTGGCAACCAAAGAAATAAATGTCTTCATTCTAATTTATACGGGAAAAGCTACGGCGAAAACTGAGCTGAGTCGTTTGCGACATGAACGACTACGCTAGTGCTGCTCAGTTCTTAAAGATAACTTCCCAGTTGAGACGATCAAGATACCTCAGTGATGCCCGCATCGTACTGCCAGATCAGTCATCGTACGATGTCCACAAACTCTTGCTAGCTGGAGGAAGCGACTTCTTCAAGTCCTTGTTCACCTTCAATCAGGACGCACAAGCGAACCCGAGGCAAGACGAAAAACCAGACTATTACGTGAGTCCTTTGGATAGGAAGAGCTTTCATCAAGTGCTCAATTGGATCTACAGCCGTGACCTGATTTTGACCGAAGAAAATGTGGCGCTACTGCTCAAAGAAGCCCAATATCTTGATTGCAGAGAGGTGATAGAACAATGTGTGATCTACATAACGGATGAACTCCGTGCAGAAAATGCCATTGGAGTTGGCCGATTTGCAGAACAGTACCACAATTCTGAGCTGCTTACCAAGAGCTCGAGATTTGTTAGGTACGCCTTCGTACGTGTGGCGGAGCACGAAGAGTTCATCCATCTCGACGTTGATGAGCTCGAAAGTCTGCTGAGTGACGATGGTCTAAATGCACAGGAGCAGGAAGTATGGAATGCAACCATGAGATGGCTCATGAATAACGACTCGGCCTTTTTTCCAAGACTAATAACGAAGATAAGAATCGGACTGTTCATGCACGACTTCTTCAAGTGCATATTCCTGAACGACATGGACTATTTCCGTCCCTTAGACTCCGCCACGGATTCCTTGCTGAATGACGCCAAGACCTACTACCGCATTCTTGAGTGTATAGCAGACGAGACATCACCCCTCGCCACACCCACATTTGCCTTGCCAAGGCTATCTCAAGATGTCCTTCTAGCTTTTGGAGGGTGGTCTGATGGCGCTGCCTGCGGGGAGATGGAAAGCTACGATGTCCGAGCAGATCGGTGGACAAGAATACCTTTCGACGATACACTGCTCAGGAGAGCATACTTGGGAACAGCCGTCATTGGAAGTAAGGTCTATCTCATTGGAGGCACAAACGGCGAGACATTCATCAAAGGCACCACCTGCTTCGATGTCGAGCAGCAGAAGTTCACTGCTTCAGCCTCAATGCACACAGGAAGATGCTACCTCTGCGTTGCCGTCCACAACGGCTACATCTATGCAATTGGAGGCTTTGATGGACGTACGAGGCTAAAAACCATGGAGAGATTTGATCCTGGAACGAACCAATGGTCCAAAATGGCTCCTATGGGGGCTAGTAGGTCAGATGCAGGAAGCGCTACCGTCTGCGGTGATATCTACGTTGTCGGCGGCTTTGACGGCAACTCACGACTGGCCTCAGTAGAGGCATACTCGACCAGATCCAACAGGTGGAGGAGGGTGAAAACGATGTCAAAAGGACTCGCTGGCGTGTCCTGTGTCTCTCTCAATGATGAGCTCTATGTCCTGGGTGGTTACGACGGAGAAAAACGACAGACCTCCTGTGCGAAGTACAACCCCAAGCTCAGGAAGTGGACCCGGATCCCGAACATGACGACAGCTCGGTCAAACTTTTCAGCGGTCGTCATAGAAGGAATGATCATGGTCATAGGGGGATACGATGGCAATGGCACTACAGATCTGGTTGAATGCTTCGACCCAGCTAGCTCGCGCTGGTTTAGCTCATCAGACTTGAGGACACCAAAATCAGCACTGTCTGCCTGTGTCATATCAGGAATCCATCTCAGCTCCAGTGCACTTTCGGCCTTTGCATATCCAGATCGGGACAAGCTTCCAGAAGAAAAACGGTTCTACGAACGGGGACTGATGCAGGACAATTTCTATGCTAATGACTCAGAACCACTTGCTTATTTGAATTAAATTATTATCCTGTATTGGTCGCCTTCTTTCGTCGTGTGTGTTCTATACTGACTGCCATTATGATCGTCTTCGAGGAAGTTAGGAAGCATTAATTCTAGGTACGTCGTAGTCGTGTACTACTTAGCGCTGGAGACCAAGCTAAAATCATGCCAGAAGTGGCGTCTTTCAAGCAGTTTATGCCTACCTGATCACCAGCAAAGACATGAGTGAGTAGCGGCCGATCCTCGTGACCGCCGACCATCCCCACGAACTGATACAGCCTATTGGCCGTCGTGACGAGGACGAAGTAGCCCAGACGATTGCTCCGCTCTTCAGAAGCTGAATTGGAGTAGTACGCTAGGCCGGTGATAGGGAAATGCTGGCCTCTACCAAGGTCGTAGGCCATTCGCCAGTACTTGTCAGGATTGCTCCCGCCAGAAAAGAGTATCCTCTCTTCGCCTCCGGAGTCCAACTCGCATTCGAAGATGACACCCTTTGTGGTGCCGAGTAAAATGGGCTCTGTGACGGCTTCGGAGGCGTTGCTTGGCGACCAAGCCACCGCCGTCACCAAGTTACCGCGGGCCTTCGTTACCACGCGAGGCTTCTGGCTGCGCCGATTTAGGTAGAGGAGCTCGGGGCGAACGCCAGGGTCGCTGGCTCCCGTTGGCCTCAACGAGAGTAGCAGGTGCGACCCCAGAGGGTCGAGAAAGGCCGAAGAAACTTTGGAGTGATGTGGACACGCCTTTGAGAAGTCCACCATCTCCATGGGCGCCTCGCCACCCGAGACGTCGGCGCCCGTCCTGTTTAGGGGAAAGCAGTTCAGAATTTCATTGTCTTATCACTGCTTCACATTGCCACGTACCCGACTCGCTTGCTGGATAGATTGATCCTCTGCAAGGATTTGTTGGCCAAGACCAAGACCACTTGCAAGTTGGACGTGACGAGGTGAGTCACGGGGTGTGGAGGGTGGTGGGCAACTCGCTGACGACTGAAGATGGGCCGGTCGGATACCGACGTCAGGGTCGACTGCAACAGGGCCGTAGTTGTCGACATGATGGGCGAGGAGAGGCCGAACACGGCCTATTACTAGGAAAAACACGCGAGGGGCGTATTTTGTGCTCAGTCACGACGTTAGCGCAGAATGAAACCAGCAGAACAACGTCCAGACTGCTGAAGCTGAAACCATAGGGCAACCTTGCTCTGTGCTGAAATGTACACAGATCACGGAGGAGGAGACGAGGATCCTCTGTGATGCGGACACCTCTGCTGCAAATACGCAGTTCAAAAATAAACAAAAGTATGAGAGGTAGAGTTGCCAGGAGGATCCTCGTATCCCAAAGACGGTCCGGAGGATCAGACGTTCACAAGGATCATTTTTCCAAGAACCCATGAACATGAACATCATTTAGCGTCGACGGACGCTCGTAAGAATCTATTTTACTCTTCCTAAAGTGATCCTTAAATCTGTTTTACCTTGTATACAGTCAATGGTCAGTCTATGCACATGACCCGTAAACCGGAGTCCTCTCCAGAATGTCCTAGGTAGGTGATTGGGTCCTCCATGACGTGGTCCGTGATCAGGAGACGACAGCAAGCGAGAAGTCATGGGCCTACTTCCGCCATCGACAGTTGTTTGACGGATTGGAGTCTGCGCTGGTGGCGTACGCCAGCACGCCGAACAGGCTCAGACGGGCGGCCTCAAAGAGGAGTCTCCAGGACGGATACCAGTTCCAGCACTCAGGGGCTGAGGGGTGGGGGAGGGGGGACATCTGAATACCGTCGTGGACACTGAAGCTCTCGGCTCGGTCCAGACCAGACTCGGCACGTCCGGCTTTCTTATTCATCCTTCAACTCAACGTCGGGGTTCTCCTCAAAGACGTGGTCGCGCTCGAGGTCGTTACGGTAGCTTCGAAACTTCACTTCTCCGATTTTTTTCTACGCGCAGATTATCGTAGCAAGTAACGAGGTTGGATAATATTGAATAGAGAGGAAATTTGCACAAGTTGACGGTTGTCATCTGGAGGGAGGGGAGCAGGAAGAGGCTGTCAACGATCTGTGAGATGTCATTTGATGACTCCAAATCCACACACCAACTGAGCATTATGCTGGACGGGGATGAAGACGTAAAAGTTCTAATTTTTTGGCCAATTTATGCTGCTCTTGAAAAAAAACCAACAATTTTGGCAATCCTACTGTACTTCACAGCTGAAAGTTCTTGTCATTTGTGTGCTCGCTGTGGGCTGAAGAAAAAAAGGACAAAAAGCTTCTGGAATGTCACGAAAAACCCAAGATAGGCGGTTATATAATTTGACTGAGCAGGAGGAGTACCTTCTCAAGTTCATGGCTGCTCGTAATCCCGTAGGTAGGTCATTTCTCTCTGTCTTCAAGAGGGCTGCAGTCCAGCACCACCTTGAGTGGGAGAAGCACAAGATCAATGTTAGGCTGAAGAAGGTAAAGAGACAGGACTTCCAGGTTCAATTAGAAGATTTGATTCAACAGCCAAAGAAGTCCAGATCAGAAGTTATGGGAGGTAGGTTGCCTAAGGCTGTCTTCTCTGTAAAGGTATGACAGATCATTATGAAGGAAGGATGGAGAGCAACATGAGGGTGAAGCCCCAAAGTGTCAACACGTCAACGTGGGCTGAGGAATCGCTGTTCCTGCCACAAAGAAGAAATTGAGAGAATCTCGACTTTGGGCTGTCTTGGATGTGACAGCCAATGGCATTGGGCACCAACAGGGCCAACATTCTGCCTGGTAGCTCCGGTCATAAGAGGAACCACGAACCAGTTGCTCAGGAGAGGAACAATTCTGACAGATTTGGCCCCGGTGTGTCACAATTGGAACAGAATGTAGGAGAGGAGGCAGGATCAACAATTGTCGCAGCCTCGACATTGTGAAATGTCACTAAGATTGCCTTTCGGGTTGTAAAAGGGCTTACTCCTTTCACTCAGAAACCTCAGAAATGGCTAGGCATGGCATCAACAGCTCATCCTCAACGACATCTGTTAAGAGCAGGGGAAAAAACTTAAGCCCAGTTTGAGCCCTGGACCTCATTTGCATGGAAACACATGGATCCATTGTCAAGATCTTCAGTCATATAGTTCACCTATAGCAAGCCTTAAAACACTGAGGAATGACGAAGACTGTAAGTTTTGTGGATTCAGGGGCTGTTTGAGTGATCTGTTATAAGCATCACCGAGAAATCATGACTTTTGGCATGGTCAAGCAGCAGCAGCAACATGTAGAGGATGCCACCTCGCGTACTGGACTAAAGGATGACAAAGATGTCGTTGAGGTGCTGGAGAACAAGGTAAAACAATGAAAAAGATGAGTAAACATTCCCTGATGGAAGTCAGCTAAGTGATGCTCCTATAAACGCAAAATTGGCTCAAGCAGATTTTCAGCTGGCAAAACAAATTTGTGCACGTAATCGCAATCCTCTTGATTTGGGTTTGTGGATACCCCACAAATCCAAATCAAGAGGTTTGAGATTTGGTTGAGACATGTGCTTGAAAAGTAAGTCTTAGAAATCTGGTGGAGCAGCGAGAAGACGTTGTAAATTCCTCAAGAAGCTTGATCAGGGACCGGGAGGGCTCAATTGGTTGCATTGTATGCCTTTTAAGTCTTTTCAGCCCCTCTTTAAAAACATTGTAAAAAAGGATTAAGGCATAAGTAATGATCAGTCTCTGATTTATTCTGAGTTTGGACAGGTCAAGCATCCTCGGGTGTTAACTCCCAAACCGGGATCATTTAGCCCAATTATGGAGAGGCAATTTGAAGCATCATTCATTTCACAGGTGTTGTTGCACTGCGAGAAATAATTATTCCCTGGGTGGGCTGCGTTAGGCTGGTTGGGCCGGCCTCGTTGCTCTCACTACTTGAAAATAAAGTTTTATTCTCCAAATTCGGATAATAAAGCTTTGTGATCCGGTTTTGCAGAATATAAAGGGCTCAGTGGGAAACAAATGGAAAATGAATAACTTTTAAAACACGAAGAAAGTAGAGGTGACATTTCTGATATAGGCAACACCATTGACCTGATTTGACTGGAGAGTAGGCTGCTGGTAACTGCTGATATTGGAATTTATTGGGTCTGTTGTTTCTTACGTTAGAAGCAACCCTCAGGGACGCAGTGTTGGTCGCATTGAGGATGGTAAAGGTTAACCCGGATTGCGTTTCTCTTCTCCTTGTACACAGTTGACCTTGAGACCCCAAACTGGGGAGCAATGTCTGTCGGTCGCATGATCTCCTGCCATAAGTTGAGTGTTGATGCTCTTCCATTTTGGCCTGGTACACGTTGTATGCAAATCACCGAGTTAGCAGACAAGCAGCGTTCAAATGCTTGTTTTCTTTAAAGTCTGCCATGAAAATACTAAAAATGGCACAGAAACGAAACAAGTGTAGACGACTGACTCTTGAGACACACTGCACTTATTTACAGATACTTGACATTGTCTGACCCCAGTAAATATTGCTATGGGCTGCGACTTGTGCTGACACCCACGTTTTGTAACAATGTGATTCCCAATTTCTACTTTTTCGTACGCTCGAGCTGGACAAAAAGGAGCACTTTTTGCAACCCTGTCCAGCTGCAACACCAAGATGTCCCTCAGTAGGAGGGACAAAGTGTGTACAACGTTGATCTCTCTCATGCTTCACGTTCAACTTGTAGATGATTTGATTGAGAAAATCTGTGGTGAAATTCAACAAGTTTGACAATGTTGCCGCACCTTGGCACAGGAAACGGGGGTTTCGGACCAAATTACCGGTCCCGAAACGGGCTCTTGGCCCTCCTTGGCAAGTCACATCTCTGGAGTCTCTTGATTTGAGGTCTGGGGAAGTCACTTGTCAATGCGGGACAAAAAGCCCCTCTTCTCGTATTAGTAAGATATAGTTATAACTATAAGAAGTGCCCTTGGAAAAAGAAACTTCTTTTCCCCTACCTTTAAAATGCCCCTGGTCCCCCCCCCCAAAAAAAAAAAAAATTCTCTATGCTCGACGCATGCAAGGCTTGTTGAACGACAGCTTCAACTGTGGTCCCTCCTGTGGATGTGTTGCGTCCAACATCACTGTACGCATTCGCACAGATCTTTGTGGCAACCCGAACTGGGTCGCAGATATCTCGAGGTTGTCCACGGACGAGAAGACGTCAGCATCGCTGGTCAATTCGCGCCAGAAGTGCCTGACGAGGCCGCGCCATAGAAGCTGTCGGACAAATGACCGCTCCTGGAACGGCAGGAATCACCAGAAACATGTGCGTGGGCAAGCAAATCACTCCATCAATTGTTGTGAACGCTGGAATTCATTGGCAGTCTATCTTTGGCCAGGAAGACGTGCCAGTTGGGCGTCTTTCAGCGACATTGTTCGTGGACTTTTAGATCGTCGTCACTTGAGTACTCTTGATGAGATGCGTCAGTTATACGCTTTTGAACGCTCAGCATGAGTAAGACTTGTTTGCCAGTGACGCTGGCGAATTTGGTGACTTTCCAATGTACAAAACTGGCACCAACGCAGTCAAGTGACGTCTTCAGCACGGTCGGTCTAAGCGCTCTGTCTGTTCTGCTGGTGCCTCAGCTCAGCTCAGCCCGAGCCTCTCTGTTGATAGGAGAAATACGAGAGCTGCTGGTTTACTCCGTTCCCCGACCCCGCCAGCCTCTTCGGGGTCGTCTCCATCCCGGTGTCTTCGATCGCGCCGGAGATACCCGCTTGGACATGTAACGGGTGTACGGACCCGCGATCGCCTCTGTGCCAAGAGGAAAGCGGAGCCTCCTAGTCCTGGATATCCAGACTGAGCAAACAATGGCGTCCTCGGCCAAGGCCAGCGCTCGGGCCTCAGCCAAGAACGTGCAGTATGTCCTGGTGGATTCTTCGCAATCTGTACACTCAACCACGTCGGACGTGTTGAAACAGGAGCCGCCCGACCAGGAGTCGTCGCCGTCGGGAAAGACGACGCGGCAGACGACGCGCAGGGACGTCCTCATCAGGCAGCCGTCGTACTGTAAGATCCTTGACGATCTGACGGGTGGAGCGGAGGCGGCCATGGCCGCGAACAAGCGGTCAGACGTCCCGGCCATAGAGTCCAGTTCGTCACCGCCGTCGGACGCGAGCCGCCAGGCTCAGTCCGCGACGCCCCAGCCAGCCGCCATCCAAACTATCACCATAAATGGTCAGCAGTACCAGATTGTGTCGCCGGCGTCCATCGCCGCGGCGGCCGAGTCGTCGGCGTCCTCGTCGTCTGCCCCTCCTGGTGTTGTTCAGTACGCAGCCACCTCCCAAAACGGCCAGACGGTGTTTATACCGGGCACCGTGGCCACGGCGGCAGGGGCGACGCAAATGATTGCAGTTAGCGCCGCCGCCGGAACAACCTCAGCCGCGGCGGCGGCCGTCGCCGCCACGAGTGCCTCTCCTAACGGCGTGACTGAGGAGGCGGTGAGGAAGAGAGAGATAAGACTTTTAAAGAACCGCGAGGCCGCCAGGGAGTGCAGGAACAAGAAGAAAGAATACATTAAATGCCTCGAGAACAGAGTGGCGGTGCTGGAGAACCAGAACAAAGCGCTTATCGAGGAGCTAAAGTCTCTCAAAGAATTGTACACAGGGCAAAAGAGTTAAACATATATCAAATATTATCCTCCCACCCCGAAACAAGATGTAGTCGTGGGAGTCATTGGTGAGAAAAGAGAACTTATTTGTTGTGTGTTTATCTCTCTTCCAAATATGTGCGTATTTTCGCCGACAGAAAGTATTTCTCAAAGTTCTATCTACAAAGCTAACGAAATTTCAACCCCCGAGTTCCGCGAGCCACTCGTTCAAGTCTCCCCCCTCAACCTGTGCCCTCTGAACCCTCCCCCCCTCCTTTAGAGCATACGTACAACTCTTGCTTTTGCTTCAATTACGAACATGCAGGTATATCGATCGTCTAAGCTGCTGTAAATAAGTGTGATTTACCTGACCTTGTACAATTAGACGGTACTGTACATTTAGTGTGGTGTTACCTCTGCTTATATGAGAATAAGGTACGATATAAGATTGGTTGTTAGAGCCGCTGTACATCTAGAGGGAAATAAATGGCTCCCGAGATAGACACAGAAAGTTTTTCTTCTCTCTTTACTGTCATCACACCACTAATCTATACGAGATATATCTGCCGGCGGTCTCGGACGGCCGGATAATCTTGACCACTTGTCCTCGCTTCAGGCCGTAGTACCTGGCCACGGGATCGCCCGCCTGGATTCTCATGAGCTGGTTCTCCTTGAGCTTGTACTTGGTCAGGAGCTCGCGTTTCTCCTCTGCCGTCATGACCACGTGCTCCGGCACCAGCTCGTGCTCAGTCAGGTTGATCAGCAGTTCCGACTCGAGGAACTGCTCCAAGACGTATTTGGGAGCCATGTCCACGAGCGATTGACGCGCCGACGGCGTCATTCCCTGCTGGACGACGATGATAGCGCGAGTGATGTTTTCCTCTTGCATCCGCTTGCAGTAAGCCCGGATGGTTTTGATGCCGATCTTCACCTCATCCGGAAAGAAGACGAACATCTGTGTGGTAGAACAAAAAAATTCAGTTAGCAGTAATGACGAAGTTCCGATCACTGGGAAGCACCTGGAGACTTCAATTTCACCAGTTATGAGCATGCAAACATCTCAATCAGTCTGCTGGGACTGAAACTGGTAAAAACATCCTACTGTCATAGATGAAAACTCTCCATGATGATTCCTGGTGATTCTCTGAGTATGCTTTTAAGGTTAGAACCTCTTAAGAGGCATGAGCCTGTGTCAGGCATGAGCCTGAGAGAGGCATGAAATGAAAAGAATACTGGCAGAAAAAGAAAACTCATAGAAAAAAGTCAAGCAGTAAATGCTTCCATGATAGACTCTCATGTCTTATCAAGCTTCCTGCCTAGTAAAAGAATTTGCAATCACTTCTTGTGGTCATAGTGCAGGTGGGATTTCGTTTTTACATTTTATATAGAGAGCTTGAATTCCCAAGTGAGGTCATCAGATTGCTTGCACCATCACAATTCAGATCAATTCAGTACATCATAATCACTAGTCTGTGAAAAAGTCACATGAAAATCCGAGCCCTCATCATCAGAGGGCCACTTATTATGTACCCTAGAAGTGAAAATATGATCACAAATATGGCCTTTCATTTTGAAAGGTAAAATATGACTTCCTAATGTGAACAAAACAGGCAATTTTCAGGTAAATGGGCATGTTTATTTTGCTCATAGAATGATGAGGGAAACTTCACACCCAATAAATGCTGAACAACACAAATATCCTGCAATTTTTCCTCTGCCAGACTGAATACTCAATTGTTGAGCACATTTGCGTATTGGTTGAAAGGTCGGGCAAAACTTCAGGCTTGCCATGGCTCCTGGTAACAAAACACCAGTGTCCTCATTGCTTTGATCACTGATGATCCTTGCAGCTCTTTTTTGTCATGCATAGGTTAGGGTTTTTTTCCATAATGGAAGCAACTGCAGCTTGAATCGCATCTCTTCACCAGGAACTTTTTAAGGTACCAATCAGTCTTTAAGAATTGCAGGGATTCTGTAAAAACCAAACCACTTTCCTCTAGCTTTCCTCCTGACACACTGCCTCCTGAAGGCTACACAGAACAATCAGAAAAATTGTGTCAGACATCAGTGGACACATACTTCTACTTCTGTCCAACTTTTTCCTTCTTTCATTCCTAAAACTCAAAAGACTAACAATATCTCAATATTTTTGAAATTATTAGTTGCTATTCATCAAGCCATTGAATTCTTAACCATATTGTGAGGAAGTGGCTGATCCTGGAGGAAAAATGCACAAAAGTTGGGCTTCTACCTCCTTCTAAAAAGATGGTCTCAAAAACTTATGCTTAGAATGCATGTCTGACCTTCATTGTTGCAGCTCATAAAGGGGACTTAGTAGCAAGAGTACAATGGATGAGTCGAAGCTGGTCCTAGACCAAGTCCACTGGCTTGTGTGATCATTGCACATTCACATGAGATGTTTCATCAAATTTGAAGCATCTGAGCCAAAGTTATAAGCAAATTATAAGTGTCTTAACTTTTTTTGCGCACTGTCAGTGAGGCTAAGTTTTGGCTGCCCAAACACTATATAGCGCCCTCTATTGAGTGGCGGCTTCAGTTTTGTCTTGGCCTCATTTTTGCCAATGACTATGGATGTGGATGGTTCTGTTATGCCCATGCCCATTTTTCAGGTTGTGTTCTACATTGTCTTGGTTAAGGGTCAATCTCATGGGTATCTCAGAAGAGTGCCAACAAAATCTGTTAATAAAATGTACTCCCTTCGACAACAAAGGGGTTTCCTAAACTTCTTTCGAAAATAAAATGTAATGCATTGTACCTATACCTAGATTGCTTGACATTGAACTACTAAATAAATTACAAAAATATTTCCCCACGGTTTTCTAAAGCTTTTCTCGGGGTCGAAGGGTCAAGTCATAGGACCTTGGGTCACACCAGTAGATGCGTACTTAGTTTTAGGGAGTAAACATGATACAAAAGTGATTGAACTTTGAAGTGAGAGGGCAACCAAAAAGATCATTTTTTCTCGTAGCCATTTGACCACATCTCTTCTATGTCCATATGTGTCAAGTACGTACATGAACTACAGAGAAAAAGCAAAAAATAAGTCCCATTTGATCGAGTCCAAGACCAATCTACTACCCACTAGCGCTAACGGCCATAGATCACCTGTGGATGATGACCGAGACAATGCGCAACCTCGTGAGAATCATCACATCAACGCTGCCTCGTGTACTATGCAGCCATGAACTAACTAGCCCTGCAGTCTCCTGGTTGCTCCCCAGCTCGAGAAACGACTGCCCAGCAGCTATTTCGTCTGCCGAAAAGAGCGGGCGGTAGCCGGGGAGAAGTCCGTCAACCTGTTCGACTAAAACACCCCCAAGCCCATCTTTAGTCAGTGATTCGACAGGCTCAATAAGTGCCTTCTCGTCCAAGGAGATTATGTCCAGGAGTGACTGCTCAACGAAGTCACATCCTTGAGCTGGGACTAACTCATCTGATTCAATGACCTTTTCTTTCAGACTTCAGGGTTTGATGAAGTCGACGTTCTATTTAGCAATGCTCATACGAGCAAATTTTCTATAACCTGCTGCTTTGTGCCGTGCTTACCTGATCGGTGGGGTCGTCATTGTGCGCGACCAAGATGATGAGGTCGCTCCGGCTGGGCTGCTTCTCGCTCGGCTTGTCGCCGAACTGCTGCTTGAACTGGTCCAGAGTCTGGTCTAACTCGTCTTGCGTCACCTGGAAGAACGGACGGGGCGGATGAGCGGTTGTCGTCATTCAGCCTTACCCAGCGGGCCCCTCCTAACTCACCAGGTATCCCCTGTCGTGGCAGAGCGCCATCACGGTCTTCCTGATGCGCCACATGCGGTACGTCTCCGCCTCGTCGTCCATGGCTGCGGCGCCGGGAACAACTTGTGAACGCAAAACGACGCCGCACCACGGAAGCCCGAAGAGTAAACAAAACGTTCAGCGCAGCTGCAGCAGAGTCGAGACCAGTGATATGTTCCTTACTTCCCTAGATGGGCCGTTGGCGCGTACCGCCGGCTTTAATATTCACTATCGACATCTAGTGGCTTTTTGGTGCAACTGCCAACTGTGGGCAAAATAAGAGTACAGTATATGGTCAAATGTTACAGCAGCTCCACTCTCTCCACTTTTATGGAACTTCTTTTATTACAGGCTCTTGAACAATATACTTTTTGTCAATTTTTGACGTTTACCAACATTGTTTCGCTGAATCACATCTGTGAAATACTTTTGGCCATACGTCAGAAGACGAATGCGAAGGTATTCAGCACAAATAGCTTTTTTTAACTGCGTGGAGTGAAGATTAAAGTCTTCTTTTGCAGCTCCACGGTCATGTTGGTCCAGTGAATCAAATTCAATGTCTGTTTGTGAGGCCATGCACATGAGCTTTGCCAAAAGGTTTTTCTCCGCAGAAATACCATTACTGTTCCATCCACTCACATAGAAACGGAAGAGCTTTTCACACACTTGCACAAGAAGTACAACAGTTTTTGCAGGGAGCAGGAGACCACCTCGCTGTTTAGAGTGGATGAGCCGCAGATGGGGGAAGTCAGTCTGATCAAGTTTACTATTGTACAGGGCCATCACGCATGTGGCACACTCAAGCCTCTTCCTCAGCTTTCGAATCAGGTGGCCAGCCATGTAACCAACCACTGCTTTTTGAAGCTCCGTGAGACTTGTGGCTTGCATTTGAAGGAAAAGGAGAAGCTCATCATCACTAAGATCATCAGCTTCAGCAGGGCACGCATCCACTAAAGGTGCCGATCGCTGACTTGCCTTGATGTCAATAATTGATGAGCAGTTTGATGCTTCAAGGGCAAGACAGTTTGCATTGATGCTGCACGTCACATCATTCTTCATGAGAAGCTTTCGGAGGCTTGCCCGGAGCTGTGCTGTGTCGGGGTTGTTGTTAAAACCTCCTTTTCCTCGAATGCACCTATGAATACAAAGATACAAAGAGATACAAGAATACAAAAAGATGAGAGTTGTGCGTGAGCCCACAGTGAGCATTGAATTCATGCTCAAAGTCTTTGCTCCATGCAAGATCTTTTACGTCAAATTGTTCATTTTGCAAAAGCCCAAATGCAGCCACCAATATGTGGGAAATGCAGTGCGACCAGGTACGAAGTGATCCGAGCTGGAGCGACCAGATAAGTGACCAGAGCAACCAGGCACATGCATTTGGCGAGTGGCATAAATGAACAATGTGACGTAAAAAACAGTACATGCATTTGGTAAGTAGCATTTTAGAAATCCGAGGTCTTTGCAGCCCGAAGGTCTGCTGCCTGAGGAACGAGGAGGAAATGGAGGAAACAAAGTTGAAATCTAGACATCATACCTAAATAGGAGTTCTAAGTGGTCCTGGCTCATCTTATATGTCTTCACGTAGGGGAAAGGGTCCTCAATCTCAGTGAGTAGCTTTGTTGCTGTACGAAGAACTGCTGAACTTGTCATGATAAGGCCACGGACGAAGGCTTTCTTTGGATGGTGGACAATGAGGGTCCCTGATGCATCAGACAAGAACTTGAGATATTCCTCTGTCTCCTTCACTACAACAGTCCAGTACTTCAGTGACTGCACGCTGATGGGCTTCTTGTAGCCGGTGTTGTAGATTGATGAGGAGTTTAAAAAGTCAAATATTCGATCAGTTTTTCGAATAAATTCAATAGTCCCTGCAGCATCTACAAACTCAGGCACGCCAGCCTTCATGAGGAATTCGATAGCACTGCTACACTGCTGCTGATCGTCTGCGCAGCGACTTGTGTGGACAACAAAAACTGTCAAAAACTGTAAATGCTTAAATTTTGTAAGTTTACTGATCTCACCTTCATCTTGTGTTGAGAGAACTCAACATGCCGAATTCCAAGTCGATTAGCAAATTTCAGCCCCTCTACCTGTTGAAGGTCATGGAGCTGCCGAATGTGAGCCCACTTGATATGACGACCTAGACCATCCACCAAGACTTTTCCGGAGGCGAGGGTGTTACGTGCAAGCTTGAGGAGGTGGCACCCATCAAGCAAGAAGTGCACCTCCTGCCCATTGGTAAACTGACCATCAAGAAGACTTTGCAGCTGGCTCCCCCAATATTGACACCCTAGTAGTGTCATTGTTCTGGAGTGTGTGTTTGTGCAGTCACAGGTTACGCTATGAACCACAAGGCCACTTTCTACACAGTGCTGGAGAGCAACTTGCACCAGACGGCTCTGAAGCTCAGCCTCCACTTTGTTCACCAGGAAATACCCTACTACAGTTTTCCATGAGCTCCTCAAAGACACTAGCATAAAAACAAGTATCACACTCAGTTTCATCAGTGCAGAGACCAGCATCGGTTGGAAGCTCAGAAGTGACAGCAATGGCTGGGAGTTGAGGAGAAGTGGCAATAGCCGGAATGTCAGATGTAGAGACAATGATAGGTAGTTCAGGGTCGCCATGTGACGTGTCTCCTCCACCTTCTCTCTCTCCACCTTCTTGGGGTGGCTTTGCAGCCCTTTCTGGACGATGACGCTGCTCCGTCGATTTTCTTTTTAGATGATCCAGCAGTCCGTGGACGATTGTGGGCACGGCATTTGTCACAAGCCGCCGAATCTTTCTCTCCGTGTATTTCGTCGTTTGAGTCGAGGCAAAGTCGGATTCTGAGAAGGCAAGCCATAAGTTTTTCGACTAATCAATTCACAATTTCTTACCGTTGAAATGAAGAGAGCAACTGCGCGAATCCGACTTTGGAACAAAATTAGCTCTGTACGTGCCCCAGATCCACTGCTTGTACCTGTGCGGCTCTCGAGTCTTGTTGGGGAACGAATGGAATGTGATCTGGCTCCCTTTGGCCGCGCGGCTCGTGCAATTCCATACACAACATGAATTAACCATATTTTTTCGTTTTCTGCTTCGTGTCGTTCGCTTTTTTGCCCACAGTTGGCGGTAGCTGTCAGCTCATCTCGGCCTGCGCGGGCGAAAAAGACCCGCCATCTTTTAAACCTCAAGCTACTCTGCAGCTACTCAGACAGGCACTGGTCGAGACCGACCAAGGTTGCCAGACGTCGTCTAGCAACCTTGGTCTCCACAGTCAGCCTGAGCAGTGAGCATCGAGCACTCACTGATCGTGTTCATATTGCTAGGATCAGTGATCCGTTCCTTTATAGATCACTGGTTAGCATAGCAACGTTGCTGACCATTAAAGGCCGTCTGTGGCAATCAGGACTTGCTGATTTAGCAGGGTGGCACAACCGATGCTTCCAGCTGATGTGTACATCACTAGGTCTCTAGTTCCACTACGGTCCAGCTCAGTGTTGCAACCAGAGTTGCAAATAGCTTCAAGATACCACAAGAAGTTTCAAAAAGGAACTCCTTGAGTAATAAGGGATCGGTCATACGGGATCTTTAGGGAACAGGATTGTTACAAAGTAACAATCTAGCTAGATGAATTCTGTGTCTTATAGAAAAGACTACGGTAAAGGCATTTGCAAGCTCCTCAAGACATGCTAGGTCAAGCTGGTGGCGTGTGCCATCATATGAAGAGGCTGCTTGAGTGAAGGAGTGATCATAGCATCAATGTCGCCGCGAACGTTTAGTGTGTCAAAAAGAGTATGGACAGTGATGTTGGGATTACACCAGCGTGAAAGAGGTCTGTAATAGTGCGACTGAATCTGCTCCCAGCATCATGATCATAGGTGGCAGATTCTGTATGAACACGTTTGGGGTCAGGGTCACCTATCTCACTGTTGTTGGTGATGCTCGGAGTTGCTCTGGCTATAAACGGCTCTGACGTCTTTAAAGTCTCTCACTGACTGGGTAACTCAAAGACAACAGGCCGGTGAGTACTCACTCACTAGTCTTTGGGTGACGGTTGGAGGCTGTCCAACAGGATGACGAGGTCAAATGGATCATAGGGACTGCTAACACAGACGAGAAGTTCAAGGGCATATGGAGAGAATGCTAACCATCCTATTCCTGATAGCGACATCCTCTTACACTAAATAATCCACTATTCCTAAAGGCCTTCGCCACATTCTGTCTCAGTATATTAAGATCAGCATGTGAATCAGTGCACGAGTTGGCACAAATAACCTGCACTTGGACAAGGAGAGTACAAGCTGTCATGAGGTTTTGGTGTTGAACTCCACCTTCTCTGTCATCTCACTCTTCAGCTTGAGGTGACTGCAGATTTTATTCCGATCCATCCACACAGCTTGAGGCACCTGAAAAGGTAACACGAGTGTAGGATAGCGGGTGCACGAACTGCGTATGCACGAACACGTTCGTTACCGTGAGCTCTTCCATCATTGCCTCTTTTTCTGCATACTCCCTGAGGAGGTATGGTTTGCCAGTCTCATAATACAGTCTGGTGTCGATCACACGGATCAGAGTCCGATCCACCCGGAGGTAGAACCTCTGCAGGCAGAAGAATCCGCTGGGCATGACCCGCTGAAAGAGCAGCTGGACATGCTCGGATGACCTACGTCATATTACATCGATCAACTCACGATCTTCGCCGACAGCACAGCACAGCCATTGTCGTCTAGTTCGTCTTCGTACAAAATGACCTCTTCGTAGAAGAGAATCTTCTCTTTCTCTTTGAGCTTCTCGTAATTGATTCTGTCTTGTGTGGATGACACAGTGAAGGTGCCGGATTCACCACTGCTCAAGGACCCCTTGTACCCGAAGGGAGTGTACGTCCAGTCGTATGGGTGAATGATCTTATTTATGTGAGGTGAGTCCTTCCTAACAGACAAGTAACTTATGAAGCAAGTATTAGAATGCCTAAGTGGTAACACATGGTAGTCACCTTGCCTCCTTCCACGCTTTGGATAGTGACACGTGTACAAGATCCTCGTGGTCGTTTACCGTCTTGAGCGCATCAAGGGGATTAAACTCGATAGTGAAGCCGGGAGTACCGAGGCGGATGTGATTGGATGAGAATACCATGTCCGGGAGGTGGGGAAGGCGGAGTTCCTTCTGATACCTGTGATAGTTATCCACTTGTGAGCACGCACTGTACAGTACACTTCATCTGGCAGATAGAAGAAGTAATACTGCCCGTATTCTTGGGTGCTCAGTTCATACTAACGTTCTATGCCCCAGCAGCAAACATAGCAACAAACTTGTGGCTCTCTCACCTCTCTTCCTGACTCTTGTCCATGATGTGCCCTTTGGCAGCATGGATCTGCCAAATGCCAAAGGAGAATGAGGACTCGACGGGCGCCTTAAACGAGGCAGTGACCTCAGAGGGAGCAGTCATGTCGATAGTCAATCTAGAAAGAAGTGGATGTTACTGCAAGAGACCCAGCAGCGATACGACACCAAGTACGCACAACCTATGATGAATCGACTACTAGTACGTACGTAAATTGGATTGAAATGAGTCATTTAGCATATTTAACTAGCAGTCCTTGATTCACTCGCTCTGAGGAGGCGGAGGCGGTTGTGACTTCTTGACTTGAGAGAGAAAAGCTGTAGTGATTTCAGCCGCCGCGACGGCTGCGGCGGCTGGACTATTTCTCTTTTCGTCCCTCTTAAGGCTATGCACTCTTTCCAAGTGTCCTTTCAGCTTGTCCTTTCTCTTGGTCTTGAACTTGCACCGCGTACAAGCAAACGGAGTCTCGGTAGAGTGGACCGTGCGCTCATGTCTGCGGAGCTGCGACCGTTCCACAAAGCCGCGGCCGCAGGTTGCGCACGTGAAGAGCTTTTCCTTATTGTGCGCGCGCCGGTGCGCCAACAGGTGACTCAGCTTTGGCGTAGCGTAAGAACACCCTGGGACTTCGCACCGGTGAGCTGTACCAGAGTGAACTCGGGAGTGAAGCGTCAGATGACTACGATAACGAGTGGCGAAGAACGGACACTCGGGGCAGCGGTACAGGGAGTTCATCTTCACCTCCTCGTGCAAGATCTGGAGTAAAGACAAGACGAGACTTAGCATGTACGTGTAAGTAATTGCGAGCGTATAAGGAAAACTCACCAAATGCTTCTTGAGTGCCCCATTCGACGGAAACAGCTTGTTGCAATGAGGACATGGGAACTTCTTGTCATGCTGCAGCATGTGTATGGCCAGCCTGTTTGCTGTCCGCGTGGCGAACGGGCACGACTTGCATTTGAACCCAGGCACTGTCGAGTGAGTTTGGCGATGCGACAGGAGCTGGCTGAGCTTGACGGTCCGGTAGGTGCAAGCGCCGTCGCCAAGGTCGCACCGGAAAGGAGGCCCTTCTGGAAAGTGGTCTCTACGCATGTGGGCGCTCAGTTCCTTGCGCCTGGGGGTTTGAAAGTTGTCGCACACCTTGCAGCGGTATAAATCGCTCTTCTCCTTCTCCTCCTTCTTGCCGTCGTCATTCTCATGCTGCTTGATGTGAATCTTCATTCTCTGGCTCACGCAGGTGGAATACTTGCAATACTTGCACTGATGAACTTGCTTACTGTTGGTATCATTGTCATTGTTGTTGTCGAACTCGCTAGTGTTATTGGTCGTCTTGCTGGAAACATTGGGAGAAGATAGCGGCTTCTCTGTCATATCCTTGCAGTTCTGCCTGGTGACGTCCTCCTGCAAGTTCCTGTGTTCTGCTAACAGCTTGGCCTTCTTCACGTGCTCTTTCTGCCCGGGGTTGACCTTGCTGGGATCTTGACTAGAAGCTGTTAATGCCGATGACTGTGGCACTGCCTCAGCCGGCTTAGTTCCTGTTTTATCAGCCTTGGAGATTTGCTTGCCAGCAACGATCACTGGCGTATCTGGGACTGCAAACTTGAAGTCCTGTCTCGAAGAGATGCTGCCGACTGGAACATCCAACTGCCGAGGCTTCGTCGACTGATGAGTCCCCTCATAACTTGAGGTCGAAGATGTTGAGATGGCAGATGATTGTGAAGTTGGATGACGATGATTGGTAGTTGCAGCATTGTTATCACCAGAGAAGGAAGGGTGTTGTTGGTCGTGCAAATGTTGGTTTGGATAAATAGCCACATCCTTAACACGTGAACCGCCACAACCGCTTGTAAGACCTCCTACTGTGGGCGACGAAGACGACGAAGTTGATGATGATGTCCAAGTCTTGGGTAGCATATCATCCAGTGCCAGATGAGGAGGTAGCCCACCAGAATCACCTTTGGTACGAGAACCTGGAGACTGTTGGGAAGCATGAGCCTCTACAGTTGACCGAGTCAAAACAGTAGAACCCACAACCTCGCCATTTCCATGACCTTGCTGCTGCTGGGGTTGCTGCTGTGGTGGTGGAGGTGGTTGCTGCTGCTGCTGGTTGTGATGTTGGGTAAAAACGTTGTTGTAGCAGGATGATGACGTTCCTCCTACAGGTCCTCCTGATCCGTAGTGGGCAGCTCCGCCATAGCCGCTTCCGTTTCGATACAACTCCATGTTTCCGCTCATGGCCAGTGCCATCAACCCCGGGTGCTTGTAAAGCTTGGGAACCTCTCGGTTAGACAACGATTCTGTTGGTAACGGCGTTGTCGAGGGATTCCAACCTCCGCCTTCATCTTGAGCGTACTTGGTGTGGCTCATTCCCACCGTCGTCATGCTGGCTTCGTCCGCTCCTCCTCCGTCATCTGTTTCCTGCCTAAAAGCCTCAGTGAGGGCTCTGAACTTGGGGTCGTAGCGCTTAGTGGTGGTCGTGGTTGAAGATGTCCCCGTCGAGTGCTGGTCTCGAATGTATTTGTTCTTCTCCTCATAGCAAAGACCTTGCTGTTCGCTGATGAGCTCATCGACGATTTCAAAGTCCAAAGTTGCGTCCTTGTACTTTTCTTGTCGGTCGCCGCTACCCGACGGTCGATGATGGTGATGTTGAGATTGCTGTTGAGAAGGAATAGCTGAGGAGGCCGGCGACTGCGTAGCGAGAGGTGTCAGCATTGGCGCCGCAGTCGTCGAACCTCCAGAACTGCTTGGAATTGGTACGACTGTGTGGTTGCTGTTGTCCGGTCCTCCAGTAGGTCGGTAGGTGGAGTCAGTAGGGGGTTCGTTCTGCAGGAACCAGTCCGGATCAACATCCGAATGCTCCAGGTCCTTGACGGCAGAGTTGATGGCAATGGACAGGAAACTGTTGGTGTCGTTCAACTCATCCAGGTCTTGCTCGGGAGGCAGAAGTTTCTCTTGCAGGCTCTGGTACATTTCTTGAAATCGTGGTCCCAGGTACAGACTGTTTCGGTCGTGGATCACGTACAAAATGCTGAGCAGGGCCTCGGGGTTGTTCTGATAGAGCTCGTCGCGATCCAGCAGCTGGCAGACAAAGTTGATATTGATATCAGTCCAGTTGACATACTGCAGAAGCGGAATTAAGCTGTCCTCTCGACTCTGAGCAAGCCCCGATGGATGAAAAGCCACCCAACGGGTTACAAAGTTGAGAAGAGCTTCTTGAGGTACAGGCCAAGTGCGTTCGGACAGCAACGTGTGCACCTTTGGCGCCGGCATGCTCAAAAGCTCAGGGCGATCAAAGAGGTGATTGAAGTTACGCCATACAAAGCTCATCGACTGCTTCTGTACATCCGACAATCCGTATTTGATAGCCATGTCGATGACTGCAAACACGTTTTTGGAGTTTAGGGTGCGCAGCAGGTAGTCGCCGCAGTAGGTGCGCAGCTTGACTACGCTGAAGTAGTCGGATATGTGAAGCAGATCAGCTACGCTATTGCGGTCAATGGCGATCTGGCCAGTGTAAAAGTAGGTGAGGACGGCGTAGAAAACCTCGAGGTTTTGGAAGTCCAGTTCGATTTCCTCTTTGACAGTCTTGTGCATCTTGAGGCGCGAGTCGAACCAAGGACTGCAGGAGGCTAGCACACATCGGTGGGCTGGGAACTGGCGACCCTGGATTGAGAGCGTGAGGTCGCAGAATCGACCTTGCTCGCGCTGCACCCGGAGACGCTCGAAAATACCTATGTAGTGTGTGCGAGACTCCGAGATCGTCCACGGCTGGGAGGGAGACGTCGACGAAGACGAAGAAGCAGACGCAGAGGCGGCAGCCGCCACGGAAGTCGCCGACGAAGAAGCCGGCGCTCCCGACGATGAAGAAGGAGCGGCGGCCGCCAAGGAATCTGGAGGCGGTTCATTGTGCTGATGCCTCGGGTCTTGGTAACCATTCTGACTGTTGTATGGACCCAAAGAAGGGCTGCCCGAGAGCATGGAGACTCGATCGAGGTCCGGGTCGTCGTCGTTGGAGGCTCACAGCCTCTGAACTTTTGAAAGAAACTCAACTGGAGACTGCACTACACTCCTGTGTCCTCACAGAGTAAACAGCTTCACACAGAGGGGCCGATCCAGGCCAGTCCCGTCTGCGCTGATGTACTAAGCTGCCCCCTGGTGGCCAGAGGGATAAAGCACGAACTGACGCAAAGACGAGGGATACTTTTATTGCCATTGTAATAATTATTGCATATTTGTTTACAGCTAATGAAGTGTGTGTTAGCAAAAATGTCCACAGGATAGAGAGGCTCGATGGCATGGACACTTTCACTTACACACGCTTTATGTTTGGCAATTACTAATACATTTGAAACTACATTTTAATTATATTTGGGAGCATTGGAATACGTTTATAACCATACATTAACGACGCATGTAGTAGCACTGTACGTACCCGACTTGGACGTGACTGCACGAAAGTCATTTTATATCCCGAAAGCGGGATATAAAGAGGAGAGGGACATGTGGTGCAAGAATATTTCCCTTCAGACGGTAAATAAGCAGAGAAATATTCCGAAAATCGTGCGTTGAAAATATATTTGCAATACATTAGCATTGTTATTAAATGTGTAAGTAACTCTGTCGTTTACGAGGTAGTCGGATCTCTCAAGCGTAACTTTATTCCCCTTGAATAAAATTCGCATGTGCTAAGCCGCACTTAACTAAGCTTGATGTGCATCATCGTTTATTCCTTCTATAGCAAATCGTCTGACAATAAATGAATATAAGGCGCGAGGTAAGGTCACAGCCAAGCAGTCTGAATGATACTTGTACACGGCATGAACTTCTATGATCCAGCAGGTTGGCTGGATCCTGTCAATCGGAGTGACACATTGCCTCCTCCGAGACGGACATGCTGCATATGTCCTCCTCCATGTCAGTGCAGAAGTCGTCCCCACCGCTAGTAGAGCTGAAGTCGTCGATGTCCTCGCTACTTTCCTGCTCTTGCTGTCGTTCTTCTTCCTCCCTCCGCCTTCGCTCCTCTTCTTTCTTTCTCTTTCGCTCTTCTGCTTCAGCCTCAAAGCGTCTTCCTACTGCTGTTGGCATTTGATCTGGAAGACGTGATTGCGGTCAGGGATAGGAGTATTGTAGTCAAGTCTCCTTGAACACATTATGATACTTACGGACGTCGTAGGGATGATCCGTGACATACCCCAAATAGCCCAAGATGTGGGGCCAGGCCAAGAATGTTAGGAATGCAGCAACGAAGCACGGGATGTAAGCAAAGTAGTACAGAGGGAGGTCTGGGGACCTGTAGCAGGGGACTTGGAAGTTCCAATAATCTGTGGTCGTGTTCATCTGGAAAGACAGGACTTCTGGTGTCAGTGGTAAGATTCTGGACAAGCTACCAACCTTTTCCTGGATGTCGATGCATAGCGTGTAAGCACCCTTCTTCAATGGCAGCTGGCGGTCATAGAAGTCCCTGACTTCCCGGTATGACTTGCGACAGACTTCGCACTGGAGGTTCTGGGTCTCAGTCTCTTCCAAGTCAATCTTAGCGTCCTGCCGCCATTGTTGAATGAGACTTTCTTTTTTGAGCTTTTGACCCTCACTGACGCGAAAAGTGTCGAAGCAAGCCTCCGCCTCCTCATGGAGGGCCAAGAACTTCTGAACCACGGCTGTGTACACTCCACTCTGGCTGCCTCCCTCGTAACAGGCTGCGGAATGGATTAATCTTGGTTGTATAAGTCAACGTTGAAGTGATGGTTGCTTAGGTTACCCTCGCAGTATCCCATCTCCCACTCTGACTGTTTCCCGACATGCCGATCAACCCCCAGTCTGAAGATGTCTATCCGATCCATCCATGAGAACTGTTGTCTGCAAGATGAGCCCTCACCTCCGCATAAGAACGACTGTAGAGATGACTCTTAGATAAACTTCCCCTTGGGCACACCTGTGTGACTTTGTACCTCTACAAATTCAGCATAAGACTCATTGAGCACATGCTTGAGGTCCCTGCAGTTGAAGCAGTAGCTGACAGGCCTGGCATACTTGAACAAGCAGGCCTGGTAGGCGGTCACAGCCTCCGAGAAGCGTTGCATTTTCTTCTCGCAGTAGGACGAGGGACGACGTTTCTCCAGGGAGCAGCCCACGTGCATGGTGGAAGCCACATTCTCACCCGCCAAGGCCGAGCTCGACGAGATGGTGCTAGCACAACAACAAAAGTCAATCTTTAGACCAGCGTAACATTAAATGGATTCTACACTCACTGAATCAAAAATATACAATGCAGTTTGCCAGCTCAAGCTAAGACCGATCTGACACGTATTCGACCCAAAGCTCCAGCACTCTCTCAACGGAAGCATCATCACTCCCAACAGGAACAAAGAAACTCTTGCACACTGGGTCCCACTCACCAATACGTGACCATTAGAACGGCGCAGAAGCGGATGCACATCTTGGGTTGCGTTCCGAACCGGGTCCCTGGAAAGGTGACACTGTGGTGGGGTGGTGGAAGTGTGACCTTTCAAAGGTAAGGTGGTCCAGGCGCTCCGAAGGTCTCGATCGACTCAAAGTCAACGCTCTGGAAACGTATTCGAAGTAGGATGGAACACTGTAGAAGATCAACGCGGGCTCCTGGGCCCGTCTTCGGGTCTGGCTAAAGGCCCGGGCTCAGGTTTAATATTGCTCAAATAAGGCCCATAGGCCAACTTCGGTAACAAGGCGCAAAAAGGGGCCTGAGAGTAAGCGAAGAAGCTGTTGATTCTGTGTTGTCCACTGGAGTCCAGTGGACAAGGTTGCCAGATGTTCAGAAGTCTTTTCTGCCTGTGTGGATACGCCCACATTTAAGTACTCCGAACAGTTCTCCCAAAAGTACTCCCAAAACAGCTCAATAATTTTTAGGTGCGAATATCAATGTCTCTGTGTCATTATCCCTAAATGGGTCATTTGGCTTACATCTTAGGTCAGGACACTTTTTCGTTGCAACGTCCTGGAGTCTTTCGTCAATTGCAACCTTTCCGAAACCTGGCCACGATCAAGCTTTAGACCACGAGCCCGTCAACTGCCAACTCTGGTCTCCAGCCAGCTCTGTTTTCAAGGGTTGGATCATAAGAGCAGAACACTGAATGTATGCTCCACATGAACTGCCCTGTGCTCATAGAGAAGTCGTAGCTGTTCGACTTGCGCCTAGGACAGGCCTGTCGCTACGTTCTGTACGCGGCCGCGCCCCTTGTGCCTGCACCGTCCCCACACCTGTGCCGAGTGACCAGAAAAGATTGGAAAGAAAGCCAGGAGTTGTCTCTCGAAGAAGTCCCGGCCCTCTGCCGATAAGACACTTTCGACTTGAGTCAAGATGCTAACCCCGACTTCTCCGTCGCGGAGGCTTTGCTTTCTCTCCAGGACTGACACTCTGTGGCTCTCGACATCAATGACGGCGGCGATGGGAAAGAGTAGCTCCCGTCGATGCCACAGTACGAGATTCCACCCATGTTGGCGGCGATCACCGAGGACGTCAAAGAAAAAGACTCGAACCCAACAGACATCATCGCGCATTTCTACATTCATACATTGCAACGAGATGTGTAAAAGCGACCACTCAGGCCGTATTTTTCTTCTGAACAATGAGCTCTCTCAGGCTGTTTTCGCTCTCCTTGAGGCTCTTCTCCAGGTAGTCCTTGTTGGCGCTCAAGGTCTTGATCTTTTCCTCACAGTTGCTGCGCTTCTTTGCGAGCTGCGAGACGACGCCACCTGGAAGAGAAGGGAGTGAATTCGGCGGCCAGGAGTGTACGGCACTGGGGACTTCCATCGAAGCTCGGGACTCGGAGATTTCTTACCTAGCGACGAGAGGACAAACATCCTTCCCACGCTGTTGTACAGCCTGGTTCCTTCGGGCATCGACTTGATCTCAGCCTCTGTGAGCTGAGCGTGCGTGATGGTCCGGCGCTCGTTCTCGGTCTGCAGATCCATCATTTTAAGTCGCCGCCGGGTCTCTGCCGACTTAGCCTGAAGCTCGGCGAAAGCTCGCTTCAGCTCTTGGTCAGGGCCCTTCGCCTTGGTCCCGTCGCCTCCGCCCCCTTGAGATGACGACATGGTGGCGACGGATGAGGCAGTCGTCGATCAGGGGACAGAAATGAGCTGGAATCGACAGCCACTCCTTGTTCACGTTGGTCTTGTTTACACTTTGGAATGGACTTGGAGGGGCGAATCTTCTACGATTCACTAGACGCAAGCGGTCTGGGGGCTGGTGTTGGTGCCGCTGGCGGCGTTGGCCGGCTTGGGTTGGGGGTTGCCCTCGCCTCCGCTCGTCACTGTTTACATTTATTGTTTGGAGGCGCAGCTGAACTCAGCTGTGTCAGTGTAAAAGAAGAGGAGCGAGCGCGAGTTGAACTTGTGCGTGACTACCAACGTTTACGCGGCAGACTCGACCTTGATATCAACTGCATCCTCATCCTCGAATCCGCATAAAATGGCCCGTGGAAACGTGGGCGACGACACCGACAGAAGCCGCAAAGGACGGAAGAAAAAGAAGAGTCGATCTCAGTCTCGTTCTCGGTCAGCCTCGCGGTCTCCTCGCGATGGGAGAAGGGCCAAGAAAAGCCACCACAAAAAGAAAAAGCGGAGACGAAACAGGTCGTCGTCCTCCTCTTCGGCGGCCTCGGACTCTTCCACGGAGCTGCTGGTCAGGCTGGAACGTGAGCGCGAGGAGTTAAAGGACCGACGGCGGCAAGAGAAAGAGCAGCTAAAGGCATCGGAGACGTCCGAAGAAAAGAGGGCCCGGCGGCTGCTCAAGAAGGAGCTGAAGGCGGCGAGGAGGCGCAAGCAGATCGGCTGGGACGATGAGGAGTATGCCAAGTACACAAACGACGACAACCCCTTCGGCGATTCCCAACTGACGAAGACATTCCGCTGGAACAAGAAGCTGGAGCGCGAGGGCCTGGCCGACCTAGACGAAAGGGAACTGGAGAGACTCCAGCGCACCCAGCAAGAGGAACAGAGGATAGAACTAGAGAAGGTGAAGCTGTCAAGACAGCAGAGGGAACGCGAGCGTGAAGAAAGGCAGGCCCTCATCGAAATGGAGGAGCGTAGCAGAGAGAACGAAAAGTTCTCCAAGTGGAGGCAGCAGGAAGACGAGTTTCATCTGCAACAAGCCAGGCTCAGGTCAAGGATCAGAATACAGGTGAGTCTTAAGTTGGCCGTGCTCGCTCTCGGATGCGTCTGTGACGTCGTTATCTGCATTTCTAGGACGGTAGGGCAAAGCCCATTGACTTATTGGCTAAGTACATCTCGGCAGAGGACGAGGTTGACGCCGTGGAGATGCACGAACCCTACACGTACCTAAACGGGTTGACCATAGGAGACCTTGAAGATTTATTGGCGGATATCAAGGTCTACGAGGGGATCGATCTGGAAAAGAATAGAGACTTCTGGGCCGACATTGTCGTAATCGTAGAGGATGAGTTGGCGAAGTTGCGAAAGATGGATGCAAGGTAAGCTTAGAGGAGTTCCAGTCCTCCGAAACATTGTTGCACCTCAACCTGTGCGAGGTTCATCCTTCTCTATCAATTTAGATCCCAATACGAGATGGCGGCGGAGAGGAGACAGGGAATCAACAAGGCTGTGGCGCAGGACGTCCAGAAAGTCTTTGAAGGCAAGACCGCCGAGCAATTGGACCAACTGCAAAAGAACATAGAACTGAAGCTCAGCCAAAAGACGGATGGGCTTGACATCAACTACTGGGAATCGCTATTGAGCCAACTCAAGGCACACTTGGCCAGGGCGAGGCTGCGCGATAAGCACAAGGACAACTTGCGAAAGAAGCTACAAATGCTCAAGGCCGAGCAGATGACGACAGCGCCCACGTCCGGCAAGAGCGGTGAATTGAGTGATCATCACGATGAGGGGGAGCAAAGCCCTAAACCTGGAACTAGTGCCATAAAGCACGAAGATGCGGCAGAAAGCCGTGACGATGCCTCGGCCCAAAAAGTCCGCTTACTCCCACACGGAGGAGGGCAGTCCTCAGAAGATCCATGCATTCTTGCTTACAATTCGGGCGGCTACAGTCCTACCTATGTTGACCAAGACGATCTTGAACTGGGAACACTGGTGGTACCGGAGGACGAAGACGAAGCTCATCGAGAAGTGGACCGACAGCGCGTACTTCGGGGCGGTATGGTGGACAACGTGATGAACGCAGAGGAGAAGGCTCTGGAGAGAGAGGCCAAGAAGGGCATGAATGACGACGAAGCCTCATTTGCCGTTGAGTCGGCGCTGGAACAGACCTACGAGTGGTCAGACAAGTACCGGCCTCGTAAGCCCAGGTAAGACGTCCACTCACGGTGCGTTAACTCTTGTCACGAGTACCGTACGTGCAGATACGGTGTTAATTCTGTAAATTTGACAGGTACTTCAACCGCGTACACACCGGCTTCGAGTGGAACAAGTACAACCAAACACACTACGATGTGGATAATCCTCCACCTAAGATTGTCCAGGTAAGGTTCTACCTATTACTTTAACGTCCAGACCGGACGTTGTCCTTCTCAAGTCTGATGCTCACATCTTTTGCTTTGCACTTGCCACAGGGGTACAAGTTCAACATCTTTTACCCGGACCTGATCGACAAACGCGCCACCCCTCAGTATACGCTCACTCCATGTGTAGACAACAAGGATTTCTGTGTATTGCGGATCCACGCAGGACCGCCCTACGAGGACATCGCCTTCAAGATTGTGAACAGGGAATGGGAATATGGATACAAAAGAGGGTTTAAGTGCCAGTTTCACAACAACATCTTCCAATTGTGGTTCCACTTCAAGCGGTTGCGATATAGAAGATGATGTACAAAAGACTCACCACGGCGCAGTTGGCGTCATGTGCGCAGAGCGAGCTCAACGTGAACAAATTTTACCGCTGATTGTGTCACCCGTTGATATAAGGAATATACTCTCTAGCAATGAATGAGTGGCGCTATCTTTTTTATCTACTTTCGCTCCATAAATGAAAAAGATCCGAGGTTACCCGGCCTCGTCGGTTTTGGCATCAGGCGGACTAGAGCCCCACCGACTCAAGTGCAAGCCAGCCCGACGGGCTAAAGTGCATCTTGGCTTAAGTTGGGCCTAGTCAGACCCACGATCGTGACGAACATCGTGGATGAGGACGAACTTGCGGCGAAAGATCCGGGAGGCCATCATGAAGGTTTACGGGTCTGACGTAATAAGGAAGAAGAAATGGCAACAAAACATCGGTTAGTGTTGCTAGTCCAATGTCAGCATTACCACCAGGAGGCCAAAGAGATGGTTGCGGCGAAAAGCAACAAGCTTGCAAACTGCGACCACCTGACCGACTTTGAAACAGGATCAGTGGTGGCACTCGTGCGGCTCATCCCGCATGGTGGAGGCTTCACATACTACCTCACCGGCACTTTGCTGCGGAACCTGGATCGTTGGGACGCTCCAGAAGAGGCCGAAGATGCAGGATCTCAGGTGCCTAAAAAAGGCGACAACTGCTATGTAGCAGTGACCTCAGCTGTGCTAACCTACGTGCGGGGGGACAACTCCGCGCCGCCATCCGTTAACGCGGCAAAATTGTTCTACAGAATGTTGAGGATTTACGTCTCATATGATCTCGAGAGCCTGAATTGTGATGTCCTCATCAATTCCTTGAGGAGCGGCAACCCGGCATGGCTAATGTGGACCACGCCATGAGGTCCAAGTCCATATATCCATGGTTACTGTAACCACTTTCATGCAGTCCCGAGGTGGCCATGTTAAGCGGGGCCGACTGTGCGTATGTTTGATGAGGCAGAACTTAGATGCATAGAGGAAAATATACTTTTCATATGCGATTTCAGTGCCTCTGTTCACTTCTGTACGCGGCCAGTAGAGCGCAGAGAAATGGCGGTGCTTGTGACCCTTCAGGGATCACGTGTGCTTCACGTGACCTCTGAAGGGCACAAGGGGCATTAGGCCATTGAATATGATAAATAAAATTTGCTGACTGAAAGATACCTGATATGAAGGCAACGGCAACTTTGGTGGGGCCGGACTGATCGGCTCCTAAGGGTCCGAATCCCACAAATGGCGATAAGAAAGATGATTCCCGCCAACAGAAGACATCGCTGTGCGACTCACTTAACTTTAAATAACAACTACTATACGTTAGGTTCAGCTGAAGAGCTGTTTGTTCTCTGCTGTATTTCTTCTGACCCCGTTTGGAATGAGATCGCTCCGCAATTTACTCTCGCTCTGCACTATCCCAGGTAAAGCCGCGGTTACTCGAGTGCAATTGTCGCAACGGTGGGCAACTTCTGCACAGGAACAGTTGCAGGTTGTTGAGGCTGTCACTCTGGACACTTTTGTTCATACGTGGTACATAATGTATAGATGCTATTACCATATCTATAAAATGCTGCATATGTAACGACTTTTTGTGAAAAAATAGGACGACCCAGGCGAATCAGAGCAACTTAGAATTCCTAAGACAGTTGAAAGCTAATCTCGATGGTACTGGGAGCAGCACAGGATCGACGACCTCAATGGGTAGCTCCTCCTTGCGATCCAGACCGACCCTGATGAACTTTTCTTCGCCTGTGTCGTACTCATAGATTGCGGTGTGCGAACCGTTCTCATCCTCAACGCCAATAACCTGAATTAAGTTTTTTAGTGCTGCTTAAAATGACAGTAAAGGGTCCTTCAGATAAATCCAGAGCTTTTTCAGTTTCGCCAAGATTAATATGGGGAGGAGCTGGAGATAAAATGTAAGCATCAGTGACACTTTGACCATCAAATCTCTGCAAAAGCCACGGACTGAAATAGACAAAGGAAGTCAAATGTGCAGTCGTGGTCTACATGACCGTAGTTAAGGCCCACCTCAAGTCTACCGTGAATGACTTACACGAGCACGATCGGGCCGAGAAAGTGACCGAGAGGAGACACCACATGCCCAAGGATGACGAGAAGGGGTATAGAAGACTCTTAAGCGAAAACCCCAGCTTAATCTGAAGGACCCTGTATAGTACCTGAAACGTGTCCTCCATCTGCCACATGGCGATGTCATGGACGGCCTTGTCATGCGGAAAATTGCCATTGTCTCGCCACTTCAAGTCCTTCAAGCTGAAAGTGAATACCTGCAAGATTGGGCTTTAGTACGCTAGAGGACGCACTTTATACTGCACAAGTGACATTTTCACCTTTTTGTGGTCTCTCCCACCTCCTACGGCCATGACTCTGAGTTCGCCCTCTCTGACGACTCCACAGGCGTGACCGGCAAACCCAACAGATCCGGAGGGATCTGCTGGAGAAAATTTTTGTCTCTGGGCATCGTAGAGGTACGCCCTTGGGGTTGGGACTGATCCGGTCAAGGGACCAAGACCCCCATGCAGGAAGAAGTGGGTTCTGTTTACTCGGACCATGCAGTGTGAGTGAAGAGGTTCTGGCAAGCTGTGGAGAACAATTTTTCTCATCTGTTGTTCACCTAACCCTTATCAGACGTCTTACCTGGGCCCTCTTTTGATCTCCTTTCCATACTCCATGATAGAGGTGGTCCTGGTGATGGTCCCCTCCCCGCCTTCACCGTTCTCCCACATGATGCCGCCAGTGATCCAGTACCTCAACAACAATGGAGCTGGAGTGAAACCTCACGTTATCGTGCTACACATTTATTTACCTGCCCGGGGCAAGTTCCACCATGGCTGACTGCACTCTGGCCTCGGTCGGGTCGACGGGTAGCTCTGTAAAAGCTGGGGACATGCCAGCATCTGAGGAAGTTATCATCATGTAGTCCCGGCATATAAACCCGTTCCCTGGCGTGGGTACACCGGAGGGACCCTGCGTCACCGCCCCGCAAACCCGGAGGAGACGTCCGTTATCCAGCACCATTCCCAGACGTCGGGACTGTTCGAAACACGTACTTGTAAATGATCTGGGTGACTTTCACTGAATTACATGCACTTATAACGACTCTGCAAAACTATGCACTGCTTCAGGTCAATGGTGAGAGTCTTCTTCTTCACGCATGTGTACCTGCTCGCCTGGATGGCTCTTCAGGGGCTCGAGTGGGCAGTTGTCGCCATCTGCATCGAATGTTATGAAGGAGGCTTGATTTGTGCTGTTCACCAGCAAGAAGTGTGAGTAAACTATAAGGACAAGGATGGACGCTGCAAATTTGGACGCTTCTTACTCATCACACTTTCCCAACTTACACTCAAAAGTCTCCTCAGTCTCATGCAAGACTTCAAAGTCTTCCTTGAAGTCGATGGTATCCTGAGGCTCTTCGCCAACAGGCTCCTCGTCCTACATTTGTAACAATATCAACCAACATGGACATATACTTGTAGCTTCCTCACCTCTTCTTCTTTTGACTCTTGTTTTCCGCACCACTTCTTGACCACCGGCCTCTTGACCTTCCTGGGGTTAACCTTCTCCGTTGTGCAGACTTCTTGGGACACTGGAACGCACTCTGAGGTTGGCACGAGGTTGGGGACAATCTTGACTGAGTCCGTGCACTCCCTCACAGGCACCAGCGTGCAGTGCTCCTCCGGGATGTCTTGGACGAGCTGAATGAAACAAGATGATAGAGATGCATTGTACAGAGAAGTTCTGAGAACATAAGGTGGAGCACGTATATAAAGACACATAAGATTGGGACCAGAGAATTTGATCGTTGGGTGGGAGTCATCACTGCAACCATGCTGGACTAGAGATTTTGGGGGCCCAGAAGCCATTGCGCATCAGATTATCAATTATTATCAGAACATCTTAGCGCTTTAAGTGTTGACTGTGGAATTTGGGCTGAATGGCGGAACTAAACTGTCATGAGGCTTCATTTTCCACTGTTTTCGACACAAAATGGTGTGATGATGAAAACTGTTAGGCCATTTTCATCTTTTACTAGTGCCTGACACAAAATCTAAACAACTGATAGAAATATCCATAATTAAAGAACTTTTCGGACAAGGTTTTCTTGAAGTTTCGATGAAAACTCAAGGGTGTCCAGATTTTCTGCAGGTAGAAAGATCTGAGCCAGCAGTGTTAGCAGTCAGAGTCAATGTTCTCCGTTGGTTCTTTTGAAATACCCGCCGCCAGATCGAGCATGCTGTACAAACGTTAGAAGTCTCACGTGCTTGAGGGTCTTTTTGCAGACCCTCTCCGCCCTGACCAACGGGCAGACCTCGGGCCTGCACACCCTCACTGGCATGGACTGGCAATCAACACGAGGAGAAGACAGTCCCGACTTCATACTTCTTCTGGTACCCTTGGGACTCCTTCCTCCTCTGCTTCTACTAGGAAAAGGGATGAGGAAGCTCCTCGACGTGGGTCTTTTGCGTCTCGTTGCCGTGGAAGATGAGGCATTCTCGTTTGGACGATACTGAGGCTGGCAAACTGTAGACAGTGCGTTGGTGCAGTTGATACGAGCATGGGATTATAAACTTCTTTCCGGAGAACATGATCTGCTCCGTCTACTACGCCCACCTGTCTCGTAGTGAGTCTGGCAGACTGTCTTCTCGCCCTCCTTGTCGCAGTCTCGCTTCACCGGCTCGGTGCAGACCTCGACCTCCTTCTCGGTGGTCACGGGCCTGTACTCGATGAAACAATCCTTGCGAAATTTCTCTGAGCAGTCCTCAACCTTAGCATTTAGGAATAGGGAGGGACGTATTTTGAAAGCGTCAACAAGTTGGCCTCTCACCTTGGTCTGCTTGAACACAGTCTTGTAGACCTGGTAGCAGTTCTGTTTGGTAGCATGCTCGCATTTGATCTGTTCGTCGTACTCCACCTGTTCTATCAACATGACCTTCTTCATGCAGAACACGCCGGAGTCCTCGCCAGGACTGGTCCCACCGTAATCATTTTCCTTTTCGAGCAAGTTGTTCTACGAACAATAATGGTGTATTAGTCTACCCGTATCATTCGGCGAGTAACAACAGACAGATGTACTGTAAAGTTACAAGTTAAATGATCCAATGCCTGAAAATACTTTTCCTTTTTATACTGAAATAGATGAAGTGTACATATGACGTAAGTGATCTTAGAGGATGGAGGAGGCTAAAGGGATCCCACTTCGATGCCATAATGATTTTCTATGAAGTGCGCCTTTAGTAGATATTTGCATTTTAATGTTTCGTCATTGACATTTGCATACTTTCAAATATGTATATTAGTAGATATAGCGTTTTGGAGGGTGTTTTTGACCACTTTAAAACGGAAGAGGTTACACCCACTCCAAACTTTAATTTCCTGTATCAAGCTACCAGGTCCATCCAAATTTTGAGTCAAAACAATGCGCATTCAAAGCAACATGAGGAAGACTGCGTGAAATCATCATTCCACACGCGCATTGGAGTGGGAGAGAGCAAATTTTGAACAGTCTTTTCGTCAAGAAGACAATGAAAAGTGTGTATATTACACTAACGTTATTTGCTTTCCTTCATTGATTGATGATGATCCAGCCCATGTTCAACCTCATAAAGATCTCGTACAGCCACTACCTCTTCACCAACTTGAAATCTTACACTGTCTGCAAGTTGGACACTGTGGATGTCTAAAATGTGGTGCCGGAGAGGAGTGTGTCGGCAAGTGGCTTCATGACAGCATATATTTTAGGCTCGTTCGAAAATTTCAAGTCTGCCTTGGAGGGATGGTAAAATGGCGTTAGACGCTGTTTTAGCCGTAAGAAGTCACTTTGGCTCTAGAAGCACTCATTTTTCGACAATACGGGATCAAAGTTATGCACTGTAGCAAGTCCACTACATAAAAGTTTGGCTGGATTGTGAACAAACGAGTGGTCCTGAGTGAAAAGTGTGAATCAGTTCATTTTTAAATAACTTCTTAGCTTTCCACAGAGGGGTGAATCACTTCTGTAGCTCGATCTAGTCAAAAGCTACTTAACAATCGAAGAAAAAAGTACTTTTTCGAACTAGCCTATAATATATCTCTTTATTATACGTTCACATCAAACAATCCAGCTTTACCAGGAGCCCAGGTGTAACTTTGTAACCATGTCTCTCAAAATGCTATAGCGGCTTAACGTGCATCCGGTAGATTTACCATGTGGATGCTTGCTCGCCTACTTGACAAGGATATGACGAAAGTTGGAGTGTTTCACTGGAAGAGATCACCCCTACATTATTATTGCATCTTAAAAAAGGGACATCAGGTGCTAAGTTATTCCAACACATTTTTTTAATCGAAGTAAAACGAATTTTTTCTTACTTCAAGCGCAAAGTCAAAGAAAATTCTTAGAAGACTTGCAAAAAACCTTGCACGTCAAGCTGCGTCTGCTACTTTGGCATAAAGGTTAAGCGAAGAACACGCGAACTCTTGCTTCAACCGTTGTCCGTCAATTTTAGTTTACACAACAATTAAGCATCTGATACTTTCCTGAAGGCGTGAGAAATTAGTCAGTCGCTTTTTTTTTTTAAAAAAAAAGTGACAGTTTTTATGAACTCACGCACATCAACTTCCTCGCCAAAGAGTTTAAGCGGTCTCCCTCGTCTCGCCTTGGTCTCTCCGCCATGCAGTTGTAAGGCCAACGCACAGTAGAAGATTGTCAATAGGTCCTATGGATGATATTTTTTTTAAAAAAAGTGTGTCAACATAAACTGTGTCAACTGTATAATTCGCGCTCACCAGTGATTTCTTCATGATTTGGTCGATGCTTGAGATGAACAAGCCAGATTGTGACTGGATGAGCACCAAGTGTAGACCTGTCTGTGCGCTAATCCCGAAATTTGAGAACTAGAAAGTGATTTCTGGACCCCCCTATGGTTCCGCTGACAAGTCTGCAAAACTGAGTTTGGAAAAAAATCCTCCGAGGTGGCCAAGAGTAACTTTAGCACTCGGGACTTCCAATCCCAATGCAGGATGGATCTCTTGGAAGAGGCGCATGTACAATAACTCAATCTTGGCGCGAGCGCTCTGAAGCGCAATAGGAGAGGGGGAAAAAAACCACATGGCCAAAATTCAGGGTTGCTACGTGAAATCTCCTCTCCAAAGTGATCAGTATAAAAGTGTCAGTGTCACATGCTTTGCTCTAGACACTCACCGCGTCGATGCAAAGCGACTAAATCGTGGGCTTGACGAAGACTCATGACGCCCCTGATGTCGCGCATCCCCGACCTGACTCTGTGTATGTACTAGCACGTAGGCCTACGTAGACTTCAGGAGAAAATGGAGTCACTACGGTAGCTCCAAGTCATTCTTCTATGCAGTCGCCGGACATCATTCCAGAGCTCGCGCTCGCTCCAGAGAGAATCCTCGAATTCTTGGCTTTTTTCCGTCCAAAGTCTTTTCTTCCTGAACGCATTTTCTTCGGACTCAACGTGCCGAATTGAGCAGATCGAGCTGCTTTACAATCATTTGCCTGGCAAAACAGACTGAATCAATGTTGCTGAAAGCGCGGCTAGACTGTGTGCGGGTCACTCCTTTGACCTCGTTCCAGTGCTGAGATCTGCCCACCCAAAAGGATCCCGAAAAAAGGGCTGCCTCCAAAATACCACCAATGGTGACAGGTTACGTTAGCATTTCGGTGACAACATTGTTGACGCCACAATTTTGAGCCTGCGTTTTTGTCGCCGCCCGTCATGAAGTACGTGATCCCTGCCCAGAAAAATCTGGTACACATGACCGACTGGTAGTTATGCACCTGTCCATAAATGGCTTAGGATAGGATGGTTAATGAACCCAATTTGGCTGTCCCAATTCTCAGGTTGACATTAGAAAGAGCTCTTTTTTGCCAATCTCAAGTCGATCGCGCTTGGATGAGCTCGAGACCCGGTGACATTGAGGGCAGGCAGCATTTCTCATCTTCCCCATGCCAATGCTCAACACTGTTCGTTCGAAGTGACATAATTTGAAAGTTGATACGTGATGTTCGACAACAGGAAAGATAGTCTTGTTCGGCGCTCTCCAGGACGTGCGATTCGTGTTCACTTTCAAGTCGCTTCCTACGGACTTGGCTTTGTCCGTCGTACAAAGCTTTGATTGAAATGTCATTTTCAACAGTCGAATGGGGTCTGGTGGGTTGAACTGTAGAAGAAAAAGGTCGAGCAAAGTCCAACGCACGGGAACATTTGAAGAAGCTTTGACTCCAAAGAGGCAAGATTTTTGATATCAACCAGATCAATGCTACTACCGCTAGTCTAAAGATGGTTCCATTAACAAAGCAATCATACCTTCATGTAAATTAACCTAGATGTGACATAACCTCAGTCTTAGTCCTTATTCCCCGCGCTTGATAAATGTTACATACATGGCCAGACGTGCAAACAACTAGTACACCTCATAGAAGGGGGATTTCAGCAGCCAGAGATTACAGTGTGGCGCAGCAAATCGTTAACACTTTTTAAATGCTAATTTCGACCCCTATTTGAAATCCCCGGTCTTTCTGATTGTGCATGCTTGTGGAGCAACCTTCAGTTGCCAGAAAAATAAACAATTCAATTTG
>JAAUXU010068151.1_pt1 | contig 48710 bp, 53 predicted proteins | sample 7278151 | NCBI WGS metagenome assembly JAAUXU01 (sample SAMN14350113, study PRJNA611818) | marine sediment metagenome | isolation source: surface marine sediment (1.8m) | place: French Polynesia: Moorea | collected 2018-08
CCCCCCCCCCCCCAATTGAAAATTTTGCAATTTTGCTAGTGAGGAAACTGCAAAAAAGTGTGCCTATAACATTGGTTTTTGTTCAAACCTCAATTGTGAAAACACCAGCTGGAAGCATTACTCAGATAGATGGTATCTAATAAATATAGAGTGCGGACAAGTCTAACTTCTTTCAGCAATATCTTTTCGTTTTTGGGTGAGGGTGATGTGATGGCCTCTTACAGTGATCACTTCTGCACAGCTGTATGATCCAACTGCACTGAAGATGCAGTAATCTTGTAACTATATTTGGAGCTGTGAAATGCATCAGGCAGAACCTGACCCAAGCTCGACATCCTTCTTCTGAAGGCTCCTACGATGATTGATGAAACAATGGATGTAGATTTCCTTCTCAGATTTGCCATTTGGACGGCGATTTTAGTTGTGACGGCCAGAACCGCCTGTACCAGAGTGATGCTCATATCCTGTACATAGACGCAGCCACGCGTGGATGCACTTTATGGCCGCCAGATCCATGATGGCCGCACTGAGTCTTGCGGCTGCCGAGATGATCGATTTGGCTTCGGAAATGCTGCCAAAAGTATCGTTTCTCTCTGTCTGACCAGTTTGGTCGTTGCTGGTTTATTCCACATTCCTCCGTATGTGCTAATCCCGTCTCAGTCTTGCAATGGGCGAAAATTGCCTCCGCTGGACACTTTGCCAACCCCTCACACAAAGGACGACCATTTTAAGTAAAATATGGCACTGGGGGACATTTGGCACTGCCTCTTCAAAAGCGGAACTTCTCCGCTGGCACTCACGCAACCCACCGACATCATCTGATTCATATGGTCGTCAAAAGAGAGTTTCCAGTGACGAGACACTGAGCAGCGTTGTCCAGTCAGACATGAGCACAGGGGGGGGGGACACAGAATGCCATTCTTCCAGGGAGGGGGTGGGGTAGGCGCTTCCCTGTCAACTGTTCCCTGTCCAAGTTAAATGTATAGTTAACATTGTATGTATTGACGTCTCAGGCACATGGAAATGGTTATTGCACAAAAATTACACTTCTTTAGATGCTGAACAGAGGTATGTGAACAGCTGAGTGAAACTACAATCTGTGGCAGCATTTGGCGAGGCAGATTCTCTTAGGGAAGTGTCATAAGCAAAAGTTTTAAACTCACAAGAATCAAGAACTGAACTGGTTTTCAGTGAGTTTGCAACTTTTCGTAATGATTGAAAAGCTTAAGAAAGAGTGATTTGTCCAAGTGCACTCAGACTTGCAGTCAGCAGGGAAGATTAGACTTTGTTTTTCTTTTGTCTCCCCTGCATACGGGTGAAGGATGACGCAAATGAAGAAGTCGAGACTATGCAATATATTGTCTTTGTTATTTTCCCACGAAAGTGCGTGTGGTGAGACCCTCCTCTGGCTGGCAAGCATTAAAAAAGGGACACCAGGCAGATTTTTATCATGATTTTGATGCCAATTCAGTCCTAGATTTGATTAGCTCCACACACAAGAGCTGAACTCTGAAGCAGTTGTCCACTTTCCAGCAAAATCAAAACAAAAACGTGCAGGAGATGTGACTTCAAAGGACTTGGAGAAAATGCATTTCTTCTTGGTCCACTGAAGTGGCACACAAAGTGCCATATGTGTGTGCATATCTAACAACAGGGATCGAGCTCTGTACCCACAAAAACTACTTGTTTCAGGGCCACTCGTTTAGGAGATTTTCATATTTTTCCATTCGCATTAAAAAGTTCGGCAAAAAGCACAGTTCTAGCGCATGTGCAGATGGTGGACGTGATGCTGATGGAAGCTCTTGTCCCATCACATATGCATGGGTCAGGAGAGCCATAAATGTACATCTTTAGCTGAGAGAAAAAACGACTTAGAGTGTCATCCTTGATCGGCCGCACTGTATATGTCAAAGTAATGGTTTTCACCGTTAGTTCTGACCCACTCGACTCTGACATGACCTCTCCTCGAGGCCGCATTCATGCAGTCGTCGGAATGTGTCATGCACGGGAGCTTCGGCGTGCAGATGCGGGGTGAGGCCAAGCACGAGATGGTCACCACCGAGGTAGGAGATGGAGAACTCAGTGACAGACAAGTTGACGCCTGACCAGATAGTGACCGGGTAGGACTTTACAGAGAAGTGCGTGCATTTTGGTCGTTTCTCAATCTCTGTTGATTAAAGTTAATTTGGGGGTCCGAACCACTTTTAATGGTGATTAAAACCATTATTGTACCAATTGGCGTTTTTGACTGTGTAATTATCACACAAACTGTTTCACTCCATACACCATTGTGGTGAGACTTCTGCTCCACCAAGTGGTTCCACATCTGAGACCTGATGTCCTTGCCCTCGACCCAGACGTTCTCGGACGTCGCTTGGACACCCTCACTGTTGTCGGTCGAGCGGAAACTTTCTCTCTACCACATTTGTTTCTTTCTGTCCAACGAAATTCGTCCATCAACAGATCCGTCTGATCTGAGCTTTGTTTGTTTGGATAATGTGATTCCGCTGGAATGGATGAAGCGCTTGAGGGGGGAAGGGCAGAACCAGTGAAACACATTACCGCCAATGTTAGTTGCTTTAGTCACAATTAAATGCCACGGTTAATATTGATCATACGGAAATTTCAATGGGTCATGGATCGTCCAAGCAATTAATCGCTTCAGTCTCGACGTGAGTCCTCGAGTCATTGTTGTCATGCATTTCAATTATACCAGCACTTTTTGTCTACACACTCATGCAGAAGACTCAGTGAGCAAGTTGGAGTTGATGGAGGACCAAGTCTTGACCAAGACCTCGAAGGAGCGCAGCCTCGACGACAAGGACATGTCCGACTGGGCCAACTTCTGTGGTGAGGTTTCTGATGATGACTGTGGATCTTGAACAATCCTCACTTGTCCAGGAAGCCCTTGGCAAAGGCCAGGTAGCTCGGAGAGCGAGTTCTGAGACAGGAGTGCTCAGAGAGACCCAAAGGAGCTTCCGGTGGAGCTGTCAAAGGTGACGAAGATGTCGGGAGAGACAGAATACGCGTACCGACGATATGGCTATGGCCATTTCGCCACAAGCATTCTTATAATTTACGACGAATTTATGTAGGATCACATATGATGGAACCTCCAAGATATGTGAAGAAATTCTACAACTTTTGGTTAAACAGTCTTATTTTTTCGTGTAGTCGATTTACGAGCAACCATTTGTATGCATTGTGTACGTATGTGGCTGGGAACGTGAGCATGTTTGAATCTGCAGATCTGCACCAACCCACCTACTCAGCCCAGAAACTTACATTAAAACTAACATAGTAATTTTCCCTGCTGGACTCACCTGGACGGGAGGGCCGACGCCACCGGCCGCCTGGGCAAGACGAGCATCGTGGAGTGCATGGGCCGGAACGTGGTCAAGGATGAGTGCAGGAAGTTCTGCTCTTGCCTCAAGGCTGCGAACTCAATGCAGGGTGGCTACTTTGGCTTGACGCAAGTCCCACATGCCCATGTGAACAATTGAAATGTTTATTGCTGCGGACGCCACTTATAAGAACATTTCGTCCAAGTCGCTGATCCTGCGCATGCTACAAATTTCCCCCCCTCATAAGAACAGTTTTTGCACCTCCAATGACAGCGATCCAAATGTATAATTGGCACCTGTCGGGTGCCAACTGATGCCAAAATTGCGGCTGAGGTGAGAGATGAGATCATTGAGCGCCATTCAGAGGAGGAGGAGGAGGAGGCAGAAGAAATTCCCTTGGCCAAGGATCTCCTCGATGGTTGCTACTGTGAGGCTTCTAAAAAAGGATCTCCTGTCTCAGGAACGCCCTGACCATGATCTCAGTGACTCCAAGATGTCCCAGACCATGAAGCAGAGTAAAACCAACCAACCATGAAAAAAAAGGTAAAAAATACTTCCTTATGCATAAGAACGTTCAAGTCCCAACAGCGTGAATCTTACAAGCAGAATAATACTATACTGCATTGACTAATAAGATTGATTTAAAACATTCCAACCCAGGCACTTTGGTATGAAAGTACAATTCTGTCTAGAAGAGCCTGCCCTGGACTGTTGGATGTCCGAGGCTCAGAGTGGTGGCACCCCCATTTTTGAGCACCCCTCCCTCTGCAGCACCGCACCGTGCACTCCGGCCCGAGTGCACCCGATCTGCAGTGCTGCACAAAACGGGTTTTAGTAGTGAGCGAGAGCAGAGAGAAGCACCAGAAGGCCCGGGGCTTTTGCTGGGGGATCCCCATAACCCATAGTAGGAGTCTTGGGTTGCTTGGCCAGTAAATTATACGGGAAGAAAGATTGAAAGTACTTTTCATGTTCACAGCGTGATTCTCAAGTTTCGTGTTTCAGTCAGAACTGGTCCGATCCACCCCTACTTTTTTGCGAAATTTGCCAACTACATTCCCGCAATTATGAGTACTTTGCTCCACATTAGAGATGCCTCAGTTATGCCTCCCGGAGACTTTTTTGGCACCGAGGGTGTGGCTGCACCCATTTCTTCAGCCCGTACCCAAAATGCACGTGCGGTGTCTGAAAACCATCTCCAGGTGATGCTGACTCCGAATCTACCTACCTGTCTGTCTATTGTTATAGGGACAATGGGAAATGGGCTTGAAAGCGGACACACGAGCGCGTGCGTGCGCGCGTGCGTGCACATACCCATGCATACCATATGTCCATATGAGTGCGTGCGTGCTGTGCGGCCCGGAGGTGCTGTCAGAAGCTTTTAGGCACAATTTTAGGCATATCCAACTGCCTCGAGTTTCAGTCGTGGAGTCGGAGAAATGTTCAAACTTTTTACTCTAGCAGGATGTTCATGTCTGGTATGGATATCGTCTGAGAAATTAATTATAAAGAAAGTGGAGTATTATCAAATCGGTCAGAATAAGGTAGTTTCTACTCTTTTTTTTGCGGGAGATTTGCAAAGTGCATTGTTGAGCAGCGTCTTTCTGAACTGGTCGCTCTGCAGCTTGCTTGAAAATTCAAAATTGCCAAAAGTAACTTCCTACATCACATTTTTTGTGTGTTTGGGGGAGTTTGCAAATTTCCCACTAAGAACCATGCGGAGACACCACTTTCTGACGTGTTTCTGGCAAATTGTGCAGTACTCCACTTTTTTATTTTTTTTTTAAAAAAAAGTGACGTCTCTTGCAATATCCGTGCCAGACATAAAGACCCTTCAACATTTCTCTGCCACCACAACCTAAGAACCTTGGACAGTATCTGTGCATGCGCTGACTGTGTCGGACCCAGACTGCTATGGACAGCAGATATCGAGCTGAGTATCGATGGTGTCGGGCCAGACGCTCCTCCATTCATTCAGCTCTGACAGTCTGGGGGGGCGTCCGTGTCCTGAGCAGCGAAGGCCAAGGAACAAGTAACGGCAGTTTTTCATTCTGATGCCGAGGAGGAAGCAAAGGTAATATTACGGGGACAACCAAGTGGTCCACCTTGAGATGGAAGGGGGGGGGACAAATGGCCCCTATTTGGCCGCCACCACTTGCTGCCAAGCTTGGCCGAGATCAACGTTTTCCCTCGCCGGGGACATTCGTCATCACGATCACTTTTAAGCTGCATTTTTGCAAACTTCTAAATGATGCAGATTATTTTCACGCGGAGGGAGGCAAAAAACCTGCTCTCTCATTCTCTCAGCTTCTTCTTCTCCTTGCGATTGTTCTCGTGAGTCCCGTACGTGTTCCCGGCGCGCGGACGCGAGTGTAGCGAACATGTCCGTATACACGGTGAAGACGGACAAGCGCGCGCTCGCGCTTGGTCAGTTGCTTTTCTGCCGGTAGCGATAAACTCGAGCGCTCTCTCTCTTTAAAGGCCCGTTGAACCCCGACAAATAGGTGAATGCAGCATGGAAAAGGGAGGGTGGAGGAAAACCGTCAGACGGAATTAGTCCTTTGCCTTTTCGCCCCGTGCAAACGCGCCTTCAGCACTTTGGAACGGTAAATATAACAAGGGAAACGCCTTGAGAAGCAGGGACAGAACTCTGCAGAGAGTGAGAGTGTGAAGGAGGATCTGCGGGGGGTGGCGAAAAATTTGCCAAAGTGAGGTGCCGTGACAAGGATTGATGGTGAGAAGTGCCAAAGCCTTAAGAGACCTGGGGAGAGATGCTGATTAAAGTGAGAGTCCGCATTAATAATAACTTAAGATGGCTTAAGAAAACATACGTGGGGTGTCTAAAGTGAAGCACAGTAGAAACGACAACCGGACTATGCAGGGTTTAGCAGCTGGCCCGGTGTTGGGGGTGACCAACGGACTGCACGTGCTGAAAGGTGTCCAAGACGTCCGGTTGGGAGCGGAACTTGCCCGTGACGGTCGTGACGTCGTCCAGGAGACGAGATGGGAGCACGTGACGAAGCGGAGGCGGAAGAGGCAGTCACTGGATCACAGGATAGAAGGCTTCAGGCGGAACGAGGCAATATTCAGGTGAGAAACAAATTCATTCCTCCGGTTCTTTTTTCCACTCCCGGAGGCATTTTGCCGTTGAGCCAGGCCCATTTTTGAGAGGAGCAGCCTTCCATTGAGGCCAAAAAAACTGGGCCTCTACAAGACTTCTCAATTTCGTGGAGCTACAAGAAGTTGCACGACATGGACGAGACGCACCTGACGACATCGGTGGGGATTCAACTGACGCTCCTGATCGTGGGACAAGGAGACAGGGGTGAAATCAGGAAATGATGATCGAGGCCTTGATTGTCAAAGAAAGTTGTTCACAAGAAAGCAATTTGACGCGTCCTCCATCAGCGCGGAGGCCACGAACCGCAGACACGGCGACGACGCGGTTCAGGGGCTGTGGGCGTCTTACGCACGTCCAACGACGGACACGAATGCGGTCGCGCGTTGAGTGCAGACGGATACAACTGTACAAATATACCCGAATATCGTCAAGGGGACTCTCGACTTGTTTTCTTTCTTCTCACATGTGCAACATTTCTTTTAAGGCAAGACGCGAGTGACCTAAACTGGCTATCCTCTGTGGCGGCCAACGCCATCAAGATCTTCTCCCTCGTCATGTCAATCGCCGGCCCGGGTGATGGCGGCGGTGGTGGTGGCGGCGGCGGTGGAGGTGGAGGTGGGGGCGGTGGGGGCCCAGACCGAATAGATGTGGCCTCCGCTGCCGAATCTTCTTCCGCCGCAGTCTCCAACGACCTCGACGAGGCCCTCGGGACCCTCATGACCTATGGCGGGAAGTACCTGCGGGAGATGGCGCTTTGGGCGTGGGAGCACGCGACATCCACGCCTTCGGAGCCTCTGGGCGGCGGAGCGCCGGTGGATCTGGGAACCGCCGCCTCCAACGTGGTAGTGAACAAGATCGTCACGTCGAGGCCAAAGCCTAGCAAGCCTAAAGTGTCTGCGGCCGAGAAGCTGAAAAAGATGTCGGCGCCAGAGCTCGAAAAGCTGGGCTTGAAGGCGGTGGGCGCCGGCGCCAACCCGACCAAGTTGCAGCAAGCCTTCGCCTCCGCGCAGATCAACGGAGACTGGTCGCACCTCGTCAAAGAGATCGAGGCCGCCCTCGGTCCAAATTCTATCGTGTCAGCCCAGGACGATGCAGTCGTGACTAACGTCATCACCATCGGCGGCAGCAGCAACTCACCCACCAGCAGCGTCGTGGTTCAGAAGCCCGTGGTGGCTACTTCTGGCGGCAGCGGTGGTGGCGGCGGCGGCGGCGGTTTGCTCGATGGAATCACTGCCACTCTTGGGCAAGCTGCAGCCGTTGTCACTGGGCTCATCGGAGGTGGCGGTGCTTCCGGAGTGGACAAGATCGGCGAGGCAGCAGCCGGCACTGGAGGGATCTCTGCATCCACTCAGGGCACGTCAACGGTAAGGGGTAATGCACGTGGTAGTTCTGGCATCAATGCAGAAACGTCCCGACGTGTGTAGGTTCCAACTGGCGTCGCCTACTACGCCGCGATGGCGCAGCACTACGTGGACAAAATGGACAAGGTCATCTCCGGACCTGCGCCTGACGACCCGCCGAGCGCCGACCCCATGGACGCGTCCATCGTCACACGATTCGTCAAGGAGTTCGAGCTCCAGGAAGAGGCTCTGGCGCTGCAGTTGCAGGTGAGCAAGAAGAACATGGAGCGTGCGTACATGCAAACAGCATCTCTAGGACAGCAGCTAAATTGTTATACTTGGACACGTAGGTGAACTCAGTGATCCGCTCGGTCAACAAATTGCTCGGCGACGAAGAAACCAGCGGCTCCAGCAGCCCCGCTGCCTCTGCCAGCCACCCGGCTACTTCCTCGTCATCTTCTTCAACCGGCGGCCTTTTGGGTACCGTCTTGAGCGTGCCCCAGGCCATCGGCAGCGCAGCCGCCTCGGCGTTCCAAATCTTGGCGGCGCCGGCGGCACAAAAGCGCGTAGACGGGCCGGCTCCTTCCACTTCGTCTTCGTCTTCAGCCACTTACAGCGAAGTGTCCATGGCGAACCCCGCCAATGCGGCCGCCCTGGGACTCCTGGGCGCCGGCGCCGTCGGCACCCTGCTCTGGTCCATGTACGTGCAAGACGTGGAGAACCGCAGGAGGCACGGGCAGTTCAGGCGGCGGAAGAAGAGGCACGCCTCGCCCATCTCCTCTGCGCCCGAGGACGTCATATCCAGAGGTAGGAAAGAAAAATGACCTTTCGATGTCATTTGAAAGATCTTGCAGCTTCTGAGTGCTTTTAACTCATGAAAGTTGACAGACAGAACTGGCAGACAAAGACAACCTCTTGCTCCACTGCGGCAGCTCGTTCGTGGTTGGTCACGTCATTGTCATGTCTGTCAACCTTGGCGTGTGCGCCGCCTCCATCGCCTCCGTCGCCAAGAGCTGTCAAGCTTGGCGCGAGGATGGAACTGACATGCCCATAACAAAGTTAAAAACAATCCTGCCCATTTGTTCCAACCCTGGCACGCCTTAGTCACGCCGGCAGCGACGACTTTGGCACCGCTGCTGGCGTCACGCAGAGCCTCGGTAGCCAAGTGATTTATGCGCAACCTCATTGAATGATTTCTGCAAGAAATGGCCGAGAAAAAGTGCTCACCAGGACTCCCGACAAGAGCTTGGAGAGGAAGAAAATCGCTTGACCCAAATTTAAGACTAGTGAAAGTGCACAGAGGACTGCACAGAGTCCAATGACTGCTACTCAGAGTATGACGCAATGATAAAGAGAAGGCGGCTTCTTTTCATGCACCTCATGGTGAAGAAAGTTGCATGTGTCAAATTGAGTTCTTGCGGTTCTTAGACACAAAAAACACCACAAAAACATACTGATCCCGACCTGAATTAATACTCTCAAGAGTTAACTTGGCGTGCATTTAATTACTGGACTGATTAGGCCACATAAAAGGTCTTTTTTGCCCAGCAAAAGGAAAACATCACAAAGTGCAGTTCTCGGGAGACGCCCTCAACCACAGGTTATCCCCTGGGGTCCCCCTCCTCGCCCTCCAGCTCATGCTTGAAATAAATGAGAAGGAAGAAGAAATGACGGCGCTGCTCAAAAGTCTTCTTCACCACTCGATCCGGCTGCTGCCCGGCCCGTATTTGCTGTAGGACTTTCTACCGAGGAATTTCAGGTGCTGCCGGAGCGGCCGCCGCGGCCGCCGACGTCGAGATACCTGCTGCACAAGGTGCCAATGAGGCATTCTTGGGTGTTCGGGCGCATGCTTGGAATTAACACGTCTGTCTTAAGGAGGAGCAGCAGGAATCACTCCTTCTCGTCGAGCGTGGCCGGCCGGACACGGCGGAACAGGGTGTCCCAGATTGAAGTCGAGCCCAAGAGTTGTAGGTTTGCTACACAGTCTGGACGTTGGTGGCTTTCAAAGTAACGTGACTACTGACATCATGCCAAATGACTCCATGTGTTACAGTTTCCTTTCCTAGGAAAAGGGTTTTTTTTTTGGAAAATGATGTTTCTTTAGCCCAAAATATTTAGATCTTTCTAAAAACATTGTATTTTGAGAGCCATTTACTATGGGAGCTTTAAACTCAAAATTTTTTTGTCACGCTGTATGTGGTCAGTGTAGCGGACACTTCTTTCTTCATAACGTTTGACTGGATTGAGATAGAACAGTGGTTCACGTGACCCTCTATGGACTAAACTGATGTGCACTCTTGCTCTAAAACCACATGTATTTCCATAAAGCAGTCAACTACATTGTAATATACTCTGCCACAAAACATAACTTTGATTCCATACTGTACAAATGTGAGAGATCCTCGAGCAAAAGTGCACATCAAGTCAGCTTCAAAGGCGTTCCTTAGTTTTCCATTTCCAACCACTCTTGTGGCTCAATCCAGTCAAAAGCAATGGAAGTGAAAATCCAGAAAGAAGAAGTGTCCGCTACACTTACTACACGCAGTGTGATACAAAACTTTGAGTTGAAATTGCAGGTATTAGGACATTTTTTGAAAGTAAATAAATAAGAAAATTACACGTATTAGGACATATTAATTTAATGATTAAAAAACATGAATAAGACTTGTACCAACTGAAACAGTGTCTGATCTACGTCCTTGCGTCAAACATCCGTTATAGACTTCTTTTATAGACCCGATGCGTGCATGTAGCGCACATCACCTTGCAACAGGTAGACTGTCTGCATCGACTTGTACTGTGTTTTTTAATGCCTTGACTATACTTGCATCTCGGGATGCAAACATTCGAGGCCAGTGAAACCTCCGTAAAAGCAAATAATTGCTCATTGTGTTCATCGGAAAATCACGTCTGCGAGAGTCACTAAGGATAAAATCACTCGATCCCATTTTACATAGGAAGGTTTCACTGTAAAAAGGCGTTCACTTTGTACAGGACCCTTTTTGATCCTGACGTGCAACAAACAGTGACAACTTTGACACTTTCACCTGAGACAAGGTACTCTAAATTCCTGGGTTTGTTGGGTTGACTCTAGTTTTACGTGGATGTAGAATAATAGCAATTTTAGGCATCTTTGCTGTTTTTCGTCTTTCATCGCAATTTTGCTACCATTTTTGTCAAAATTCCTTCAATTTCCTGCTGCGCTTTTTTCTTTTTTTTTAAAAAAAATTATACCATCGAGTGTTTGGCGCCCCCCTGGGTTTTTCGCCTACTCTTTACGCGTTTTCGCCTAAAATTCCGAGCTCTACTTGTAACCGCTGGCGGATTCAGTCTTCAGTGGAAAAAACCAGATATTGTGCGGTTCATTGACTTGTGCAGACTGAAGTTCCTGATCACAACCAGGGCAAGAGCTGAGGATGCATTTTTTTCTCTCTTTCTTGGGGTTGCACGATTCTCTGTAAGTAACCGCGGACTCCTCAGGCTGCCGGGCCAGCAGTACTAAGAATTGCATTTTGGCGGCCCCTCACTGATAGCCTTGACTTCATCTTGGGGCTCCAAACACAGTAAAGTCATCTTGTGCAACTGTGCAAGTGGTGCAAGCAATCCCAGACCGAAATGCAAATGAAGGGGAGAGTGAACAAGAGGCTGGAAGACGAATTGCATCCATTTCTCAACGCCAACACTAATGACGGCAATAATATAACAAATCATGACATAAAAATAGGAGGGGGGGGGAGGATCTCTTTGTGTCGGTCCCATGACGCAGGAAATTGCGTTCAAGTTAGTTCAACGTGAACCCGTTGACCCAGAAGGGTCCGTATTTTGGCTCTCACACGCCGAGCAGTGCACTTTCTTCATGGAAACTCAGTGCAGTAAAGTGCATTGAGAGACTGATGCTGCCGCTGACCAACTGACAGCAGTTTCTCTCCCTCCAGATAAGACAACACATTGCTTCCCACAGTAAAGTCCCCCCCCTCCTTCCTGCCACAGATCCGGACCTGCTTGGTCAGGTCCAAGCTCCGTCACTTCCTCTGATGCAGTCTGGCGCGCGCGCGCGCGCCCGCCCGCACGCACGCACGCACGCGGACGGAGACAGGAAGTAGGGCATGGGTGGAAAGTGAAAACTGCATTCCTCTCCTGTTGCCTCCTCCGGAGAGAGGATTTTGCCAAGCCAAGATTAACAACGTTTATTAAATGTCAGAGTCCTGGAGGCAAAGTTCAGCAGCACTTCACATTTTCTCTGCGTCGGCTTAATGCGACTGCACCCCCAGGTGCTGCAGCCACGACTCAGCCAACGACGGCTCCAAAGTGCACATTGTGGGTGCAGGTTAAATGTTGCGAGGCAAAGTTCATTACGAGGGGGGAGGTGAAAAAATCTGCTATATTTCATTTTAAGAGGGCTCCTTCTTTCCTTAAGGTGAGCATTTCTACCAATATTTCATTCTTGGTTATCCTTGAGTGCTGCATATGCTAAGATAATCTGACTTGTTACCAGAGCGGAAAGTTGCTGCATTTTAGCCTAAAGGTTGTTTTTCACAATTTTTCTGGTTCTTATCACGAGCTTGAGCTGTCAGAAAAGTAGTCATGTGAATAATAGGGTTTTTTTCTGGCCAACATATTTGAGTAAATAAATAAGTGTAAAACATTTAAACCATTTGTTCACTAGATTTGAAGATATGTGGCAGGCAACTCTATTATGCAGTCTTCCTGCATAACTGCATTCATGTACCTTATTTTTCTCATTGCATGTTACATGTCACTGAACTTATGGGACATCTAGCTCGTATTACATCTTATATTACATGATATCTACCTCATGTTGGATGTCATCTAACTCATGTGCCATCTTGTCTTTCATGACATCTAGCTTGGGTCACATCTTATGTTACATTGCACTTACCATATGTTACATGTTTTGTAACTTATGTCATGCTATTTAAGCTTCGTCATGTAGTTATATAGTATCTAGCTTATGTTGCATGTTATTTAACTTCCGTTACATCTCATGTGACATACTGCATACACCATCCCGTCATGCATACAGACTTCCATATGGTACATAAGTAGCCACACATGTGGTGAGCAAGCGTGTGAAAGCCAAACCAATATTGAACTGGTCATGTTTCTTTGTGTGTGTCTTTATGCATACTTTTTAGTTAGAGAACTTAAACCCCGCTGTCCATCCCTCGTCCGGGTGTCTCTTCGGGCGCACAAGTCCGGTCTGGGCTTGAGCAAAAATCCGGAGATTTCAACGCGTCAGCTTTTGCATGCGTCCACCAAGGTTATTCTTCTTGGTCGTGCAGGACAAGGGGGACTCTGAAAGGAAGTAACACATGTCTCTCTCTCTCTCTCCCTCTCTCCCTCTTTGTCACGCTCGCGTGACGACCACACAAGCACTTTTCATGCACGAAAAGAAGAAGAACTTCAGTTTTCCCAAATATGTCAAAATTCTTTTCTCTGCTTAATTGACTTCTTCTTTTTCTTTCTCCTTGGCCATGGGAGAGAAACGCAGAAAAGTAACAGTGGAGGTGAAGTCTTTCGACAGACGCCAAGATCTCAGAATTTTAGGTGAAGAATTTTTAGCAAGGAGACGAAAATTGCATTTCAGCTGTGCTTCTTCGATCTGACTGATTTTTTTTAACATAAAATGCCTCAAGATTTTGCAGACTTTTTATTGATTTTTTCCAATTGTTTCTGCATTGCCAAAATCTTCGGCCCCCAAAGGGAGAACCTCAGGCTCTGTTTTCAGGGCTCCCTCCAAAATCAGCGTTGTTAGGTTTTTGTCGAAGCCGAGGGAAGGCGAAAAACAAATGGAGTCCTTTTTGCCACTCTCAAGTCCAGTTTGAAATGCAACCACATTTTGTGTCCAAAGAACACTCGAGTTGGCAACACTGCTGAGTCCTCGACAGAGTTGTCGAGCATTCATTGGCTGATAACAGTTCAAGAAGCAAATTCACTCCATTCCCATGCACGCCAAAAGAGCCTCGGTGCGCAAGTAAATTAATAGAGCGTGTTCTTGGCCACGAAGGGTTGAGAGCTCAACCTCCTGTACACAGACACCACGGTAATTAGCAACAACAGCTTTCACTTTTTCTTTCTAAGCCGTTGACTCCGTCCAATTTCACCGTCTGCGCGAGCGCGACAACGATCTGGCAGCAGCTCATTCATATTCAGTCCACTTTTCTGCCGTCAAACGTTGTCGATCCCGCCAAATTTGCAGGCAAATTTGCAGGCAAATTCCCCCCCCCCCCCCGTCCCCCAACTTATGCCACACCCTCTCCGTAAACAGTTGACGCCAGCTGATTTCTCTCCCTGTGACGTACGGACGCTCTCACTTTTTTCTTGCGTTTCCACTAAAGGCGCGGTCGCCCGGACCAATTCCGGCTCAGACAATGTGTGTACAGCGTGTGGAAGCTCATTCAAGGCAGAGAAATCGCCGAAGAAACAACGATTGGACCGTAAATACTCGACTGAGGGAGGAAGGGAGTGACTCAGCTGTTTGCGTCCTCCCAAGATGTGGCAAGAGTTGGAAAGAGAAACTTTTTTTTAACTCACGTATCGGAGAAGAAGAAATAAATAAATAACCTTGATCCATTCACTTCTGCAGGAGGGGGGAGGGAAGGGGGGTCAAGACACGATGTTTTTTCAGTTCGGAACGAAAATGCCTCCTCAGGGTGACATTTTCCACGTATGAAATACCCCGGGCTGGAAGCTCGGGATGTGTTCAAAACTGGACCGGGCTTGTGCGTCCGGATCAAGTCGGGGCGAACCCGGTGGGATCCCTCTCGTCACGGCGAGCAAAGTCTGGTTAGTCGTCCAGCTGCTGACAAAGGGACTGGAATGCAGCTTGCCTAGAAAATGGCTCAATCCACTTCTTGTTCTCTCCGTAACCTTGGAAATGTGTGACGAGCAGGACAAAAGTCTGACCGAGTTGACCGGAGTTTGCAACCTTGAGACTTGGATTGCGAAGCATCATAACACGACTCAGAAGCGACCCGAACACATCCCTAGCAGACGGGTTTTTTTCTTTACACCAAGTCTTAAGTAACGATGACTGGAATTACTACGTAAGGTGTTCTTTGCAGGATTGTCCATGCTGGAGGAGGCCCTGAGGGCGCGCAATCAAGGTAGCGGCGATGGGAACTACGCCAAGAACTCGAGGAGCAAGAAGAGGAAAGCGATCCGAACGGATCTCTGGTGATAGCAAACATGTACACACCATCATGCTCGTAGTGCTTGCATTTTCTAAAACTACTATTTAAGGGAAGTTAAGTTTGCAAAGTTTTGCCAAGAAAAGAAATACAAGTTACCACCTATTCAATGGGCAGTGAAGACAAAATGGGTGGGAGACGTGACAAGCTCAGGGTCAGCCACCCTCACGACGTTGGCAAGGACGATGGACACGGGGGTCAGGGCACAACCTACGTCTTTTCACCCATCTCGGATTGCACCGACTTTTGGACTGTCTGTAGAAAAATTTGAGGGAAGACTTTGTTTCATGTTATCCGCAAGGTACGATGCAGTATGAGCCAAAAAGGACTTCATAAACTTTCTTCGGCCACCAGAAGCGCCATAGAGCATCAAACAGCACTCTCAAAGTGTGATCAGATTCATTTTTGCACGTCATGGAGTCTCGAAAAAAAATTTGAAAATTGAAAGCAGACTTTTCATGATTCACGTTGACTCGTTATGGCCTGTTGGTGAGTCAGGCTTGACGATTTCGATGGCGACAACAAAAACCTCGCCGAGGCCAATGCCAAATGCGTTGCCAGGGCCGACGCAAGCGTCAAAAGTGGTGCCGAGGCCAATGCCAGCAGCACCAATCCCATGTGTCTTCTAAATTTGGTGTGGTGAAAACGTGAACGTTTTCACCACATCAAGGCGACTTTTGCGTCGGTGACGTCCTCTGGAATGCTGAGCACAAAGGCTTCCATGATCATTTTGAGTTTGTCCTCGCTGATTTTCATGACGATGTATTTTGAAGCAGGCAAAAATGCCCTTTCATGACTTTTGATTCTTCCTACCGGGAACTGTCTTCAGTGGTTCATGTACGGTAACGACATCACAGACACTACGAACAAGCAAGAAAGTCAAAGCGATCAGACCGAGCAGTAAAAACAGTTAAAAAAAAGAGGGCTCAATCTTTTTGTCACTTTTCTTCCAGACCAATTGTAGGGAGGAGATAAAACGTAAGAGAGAAGTCGTTGGACTTTCACTTCAGGGAGTCTTTTTTATTTACAATAATGGCGGAGCAACGAAAGTGTTGCTGCCACCAGATCTGTGGCCATCTTATAACGCTTGCTTCTTCGTGGCATGGATGTCTTCTCCATCGACTTCTTCTAGAGGTCTTTTCTTGGTCTCGCCAGTTTCGTCTTCTTTTGACTCCCGCACGACCAGCTCTTGATACTCCTTGTGGTGCGCCAGCGTGAGCGCTGTCTGCGCCACCCGGCCCGTGCTAATCTTCAGCAACTCCCTGAGGGCCATAGTGGCGTAGCCCGACGAGCGCAGGGAGAACTCGGTCACCACCGCTGTGAAGCGCCCGTCTTCTTCACTCAACACCTCACGTGCACCTTTCAAGCGCTCTGGGTCCGACAGCACTAAGTTCTTTGACGGATCCGTGTAGCGCAGGAGGCGCCACTGCAAGTCTTCGACCGAGGTCACCATGTGGCGGTAGTCGCCGCTCAAGCAGTAGGCCCGGTTCTTGGTGAAGTTGACAAACGACATGGAGGTGAGGCCATCTTTGGCCAGGACTTCTTCGTAGATCTGGCGAGTTTCGTTTTCTGGATAAATGATGTCTTCGCCAGGTAGAGGCAAAACCACAGACTTTATGCTAACCGAGTCCAAGTTGGCTTCAGTCACTCTCTGGACCTTGGCCGAGGCCCCGTTCTTTCTCCTTTTCAACGATCGATTGTCTGTGTCATCGACTTCTGAGTTCGTCTCAGCTACTTCATTGCTCGCACCTTTTAGAGACTCTTTTAGAGACTCTTTTAGAGACTCTTTTAGAGGCTCTGAGGTGTCGTCAGTATCTTGTTTCTCACCGCTGTCCTGCTCCATTCGTTCTTGGTCATCTTCGATTTCACACACTTCTTCTTCAACGTTTCCATCGAAATCTTGATCGCCGTCGACGTACAGGTCGCCCACGAGGACCTTAAGACCATGCCTCTTTACCCTCTCCGACACCACGTGGTTGAAGACGAGGGACTGGTAGGCGTGCAAGTACATGTGCCTGATGGATCTTGGTATGAACTCTACTGCTCCGGCTAGATTGCGCGGATCGCACTTGCACAAGCCTTGCAGAAGCTTCTTCTCGGGACCGGGTTTGCCCGAGCGGAGCATCTTGTACGCGTTGCGATGGTCTCGGTATTGCCACCAGAACTCGCGGGCGTTCTTCAACGCTATAATGTCCTCCCTCTCCCTAGGCATGAGGATGAGCTCGACGACTCTAGCGTAGTCCTGCTTAAGGATAGCCAAGCCCACATCTGACGTCTTCAAGGCGCCGACGTTGCCGAACCGCTGAAGCCCGAAGTAGTTGAGGAAGCCGTGCTCTTTGACGCTGAGAAAAGTGGCATTGATGTCGCTCTCACCGGCCTTCACGTTCCTGAGGACAACAGTGAAGCGGTTGCCGTAGAGATCTCCGAGTCGTAGAGGGTTGCCAGCGTATGAGAAGTCACCCACAACCAGTTTGTCGGTCCTGTTTGGCGAATTGACAGTGTGAGTCACAAAAGCGACCCACGGACACAGTGTCATAACACGTCACGAACATAGGGAGGTGGTAAAAGAGGCTGTCAGAAGACAGCGGTTGAGGGAGGATGAGATAAGGAAGAGGACGTCGGATCTATTCTGGACTCGCACAATATGTGCCATTAAAAATATACACTTAAGAAAGTTAAAATATGTGCGAACCTCTTTATCACCGTGTTCAGTTGAGCAGGATCTGCGTACAAAGCGTGTACTCGCTGCGTCGTTCTCGCTCTCTTATCTTTGGTTCCGGCAAACGAGAACCTTTGGCTTTTAATGCGCAGTAGCTTGCTCAACATCCTCATGGCGTCCATCTGGTCCACCCCTTCTTTGAACAGCGTGAAAGACAGGTACTTGGGTCTATCTTGCGGCCAGCGACTGCTGTATCTTTTATCCGTCTTGCTTAAGGGCTGCCCGGGGTCTTTCTTCACGCGGAACCAGACCTTGAAGATGCTTTTTTTAGGAGGTCCGGTCTGATCCGTATGACTGGTCAGGTGAGGGAATAGACGCAACACGATACGATGCAAGACGCGACGCTGTGTTTTATCCATGTCTGTCACGTCCTTAGTCACCGTGTCGTCGGGGTCACATGAGGACTTAGAGCCTGGGGCGTACTTTCTTGCCACATGCACCAGCCGAACAAAGATGTCTCTAGACAGCACGGCCTTTTCCTTCTCGAGAAGGTCTTCATAGTCTGGGATTGATGACGAGGCCTCCGCCTCGGCTTTGGCCGCCTCCTTTTCTGAAGTTATTGCTGGAGGGACGACGTCGGTACATCGCAGCCGCACCAAGGTGCCGTCGGGCTCGATCTCCTGCACGTTAAAGTCGGACAGTCGGTGTTTGACGATGGCAGAGAATCCGGGCGCCTCCGGGGTCGCAAAGGAGAGAATGCCGACCGATTCCTCCGTGGGCGGGTCAGAAGATGCGTGCTCCAAAGGATTCTTCGGCGGCCCAAACTTTTTGGTGAAGTCGCCTCCATAATCCTCAGGCCGGGGGCCAGCGCCATTGCCTCCACCTCCAACTTTCCATGTTTTACCTCTTCGTCCTCCAGCCATTCCGCTCCCACACAAACAGGTCAACCTCGAAGGAGTCCTAGCAGGCGACCTTCATTCATCACCCACGTGGGCCACTACTTTCAAGCTTACGACCAGTGTTGCCAAAGGCCTTAACTTGAAAGACGCGAATGTATACTCGAGAAGCGCCGAACAAGCACGATCTTGGAACCTCATTGACTCCTCTGAAAAAGATCCTGTCTTGATCACTTGTTTGGAGTCATCTGACGACTCATAGGACTTTTACTCTAAACTGCAGCCTAGACCTTGTAGCCAACTGAATTTGTTTTCAGTTGACACCATTGTGAGAGCTTGAAAAGTGGAGCCCTGTGTTCATTTCCATCACATCTCAGACACACCCAGCCAGAAGCCCAAAGCAGTACTCTCAACACTGTTTTCATACATGACAGCAAGGCCAAAGTTTTTCTCTTCTTCATTCGGAACATGGTGGACAGACAGAAGTGGTTCACAATGGACAGAACCAGATTTTAGAGACTGCACACCAAAGGCCTCCAGCACATTGTCATCATGCAAGATGAAGAAACGCTACTTGGCAACACTGGCGGTCGCATCATAACAAACAGCTGACTTCAAAAGAGAGTGTTCGCTGAAGCACAGACTTAGCAGTTGCACCCAGATGTTCAGCGTGGCAGAGCCATCTATTGGATCCCTGATGAGCAGCTTGGAGGCAGAAGGACAGCTTAAGGGGAGGGAGGAGGAGGGGTGAGCAATAGGGATGCAGGCAAGTAGTCCATGGTAGAGATGAGCAGTCCTCCGTTATTGACAGTGGAATATCCTAAAGTAAAGGATTTGAAAACTCAGGGTCCCAAAAGCACTACTCAAGCTGTCCTCGTGCCTCCAAGCTGCCTATCAGGGATCCAATAGATGGCTCTGCCACGCCGGACATCTGGGTGTAACTACTAAGTCTGCTGCTGAAGTCAGTCACTTGATCACTCCACAGCGTTCTTGGCTACTGCATTGACTCGGCTGACTCAACATGAGGAGTCCATGGTGGTCACGGTAGCTTAGCTGGCAGCAACCGCATGAGCGCGGGCGCACAAACGCGTCGGACCCGCAGGTCTAGCGATGAAACGGGCTGGAAAAGGTCAGGCTTCGGGCCGACAAAAAGCGTGTCTCGAGTTCTCTGGGCATTCCAACGCAGCAGTTAGGCCATAGAGAACCATCCATAGTGTCTTTGAGTAGGACCATAGACAGCTTACCTTGAAAACCTCAGAAATTGAAGCTGGTGTAACGTAGAAGCCAACATTTATTTCTTATATCTTATTGTCTGTCTCATTATATTTATCTACATTATATATATATATATCTCATTATGAATGAGGATGCAATTTAAGCAAATGAATATTTCCTTTCCCATACAAGTCATGGTTAGTGACGTAAACGAGTCGGACCTTCACTATCTTAGTCACTTTGTCGAATCTCTGAGTCGAGCCGGCTCGCTCTACATCACTGGTCGCCGAATGTAGTAAACGAACAAGCCTTCGCTGTACGCCCAGGTCGAGGTGTCCTCTGTGTCTATGTAGTGAGTTGTTGAAGGAGACCTCTCTGTAGTCAACACTAACACGCAAGACCAGGGAGTCTTGCCTTTCTTCGAGCAGTGTTGTTGCCTCACACCCTTGTGGGAATCAAGATGTCTGCGCCGCCGCCGTACCCGCCCATCACCAGTCAACCCGGATACTATCCGCTGGTGCCCCCCGCCGCCGGGGGCGCTTACCCGCCTCCCCAGCAGGGGGGATACTATCCGCCGCCGCCGCCTCAACCTGGCGGCGGCTATCCGCCACTCGCTGCGGGGTACCCTCAACCCGGCGGGTACCAAGTCCCCCAGCAACAGCCCATGGTACCGGACAACTGTCCCCCTGGACTGGAATACCTCACCGAAATTGATCAGATCATCGTAAAGCAGAAGGTGGAATTGCTGGAAGCTTTCTTGGGCTGCGAAACCAAGAACAAGTACAAGATCAAGAATTCCATGGGCCAGGACATCTACAAGGCCAAGGAGGAGACGGACTGCTGCACGAGGAATCTGTGCGGACCCATCAGACCCTTCGAGATGACGATCAAGGGCTACAACGACCAAGAAGTCATGCACCTCTATCGGCCCCTCAACTGCCAGTCTTGCCTCTTTCCCTGCTGCCTGCAGAGGATCGAGGTGTCGGCCCCTCCGGGGAAGATCATTGGAACGGTGGAGCAAGAGTGGTGAGTTCTGCTCTAGATCATGCACGTGGGCGCGTGGTAGTGCCTAAACCAACTCTCCACAGGTCCGTTTGCAACCCCGAGTTCGTGGTGCGCGACCAGAATGACGAAATTGCACTGAGAATCACCGGGCCTGTCTGCACGTACAGCATCTGTGGCGACGTCAAGTTTAAAGTGGTCTCGCCCGATGGTTCTACCGAGGTGGGGGAGATCAGAAAGCAGTGGTCCGGCGTCCTTCGAGAAGCCTTCACCGACAGCGACAACTTTGGCATCAACTTTCCTATGGACCTGGATGTTAGGATGAAGGCTACTCTTCTTGGCGCCCTCTTCCTCATCGACTTCATGTTCTTTGAGAAGGCCAAGAACGAGGAGAATGATGCCATTGGCATGTTTTAAGTACTTCTACGATGGCGCTTTTAAAGCAGACGCTACAAAGCCCTTGGCGTTGCGCCAGCGTCCGTCGTCTGTGCATGATAAGTACAGGTGACATCAAGATCTTTTAGGGGAACATCTCTTGTTTGCACGTTTGCTTTACATTTCTTGCCCGTATGCACTCTCTTTCATGTCTACGTGTCGTCACGAAAGATTAAGGACAGTCGGTCTCAGCGATGCAATGTCAGATCTGAACGTTATACACTACATATATGTGATTACATCCATTCTTCATTTCTTTGCAGCTTCGAATCTCCAAACCCAAGCAAGTTTAAGCAGTAGTTACTGTATTGTAATGTTAAACAATACAAGTACAACGTACGTACACATACAGTAAAAAGTGAGTAGCACTCACCAAACAATGGCAAATTTACAGTACAACCTTGTATGGAGATTGCTTCAGCACGCGTATGACTGCACTTGATGTTTCACTATGAATTCTCGCTCTTATCAGTAGTTTCCAAAGTGCTTTAACCTAGATGGGAAAAATAAAAAACTGCTTGTTTAACTGACTCCAAGGTTATATAACATGGTAAACAAGTTTCTGGGGTAAGTAAATGATGCTACAACGGAAAGTCAGTGGGTTTTTTTTTGCAAAGAGACCACAAATTTTACTTTCTACATTTCGGTCTATCAAGTGTAGCTTAGGAAGTGAGATTTCAAAGTGAGGGTGATCTGGCAAACGCCCACTGCTGCAGAAATGCGCCTTGCTTTTGATGATGAACAAAATTGCACATTGTGGTCAAAAAAGTTAAGAGCACTTAAGCTCCATGATCTCGCAATCCCCACGTATAGAATTTGCTACGCTATAGGCACCATATTTATATACTTCCTGGAGATGTTAACCTTATGTTTATGTCATCTAGAAAGGCCACTGTGTACTAAGGGTGCTTTTTAACCATTTATTTATGTCCTATATATGTCCATTTTTCCCCTAACTGATAACTGACAGCCTTTGAAACTTAAAAATTCGTCAGTGCAAGTGATGCTCGGTAAAAACTACGTCAGGTTAGCTACCATATACAGTAGAGCCCAATCATATCGAGAGGAAAATCCCCTGGTGTAGACGGGGTGCTGGTATAACAAAACTAAGAGTATTTATGAACCATTAATTTGGTCCTAGTGATTTCTGCTGTAAAAACCAGGCTGTCGATGTAACAGAGGCCCATTTAAGCGGACTCGACTGCAATTTAACTTTAAGACGTCTTTTCTCTCTGGCTTTGTGATCACATATTCCCCTTTGAGCTATGCAGAGTTAAAAAAGCCATTTCAATTGAAACTCCATTCAAGCAAAGTTCTCAACTTTGAGATTGAACATGCAAAAATTAGAAACGAGTACGTACTGCTACGTGCAGCCAAAACGCCAAGAAGTATTCGACCCCATGATAGATGCAAATTTGTGTTGTTCATATAGCTCTGGGAGAAAACAATTGTAATCCACAGAGAAAGCGAGAAGGTCATCCTCAAATTCATCCCAATAAAAGTGTTTGCACATTCTGTAGGAGGGCAACTCTGGTATCACGTTACATTGGTACACCTTTAAGTTGGTGCTCATTGTGTTTACCATTAAGAGACAGTTCACCATTCCTGGTGTTACAATAATTTAGGGATAACCGAATCCAGTCACCCGAGTTTTGCTGGAAGTTAGAAAATACACCAGATCCAGCGAAAAAGAGATGCAAATTCACAAATCAGTGGCCTTGAACTAAAAATTGCCGCTGCTCATGTGGTCTACAAACGGTTCGCGGCTGTGGCAGCTCAACAGTGGGACTCAGTGCCCCACAATACCCAGTGGTTGCATACTTAAACATTGCGCATAGTTAAACCTATCAAGCAGAAAATACAGTTTATACTAACACGGATTACCTGTACAAGTTGGCAGCTCCTCTGTTGTTCCCAAGGCAGAAGAAGCCCCCATTTAAAGAAAAGTCCAACGTGTGGACACGTTTGAGGTTGAAGCTCCACGAAGGAAAGTTAGCAAAGACAGTACTAAATGGACAACGTTAAAGCACGGTTTTTCAAGAAAAACGAAAAAATATACTCACCGAGAAGGCACATGCATGAGCTTCACGGCGTTTTCCTTGGAGCTCGATGCCATGGCTAGGAGCTCAGACGACGGGTGGAACTTCAACTTGGACACTAACGTCCTCAGGTTTAATGCCACTTTCGCCGGCTTGGGCTGCGTTGAAGTTAGAGCAGTGCTATAGAGAAGTTGTTGAAAAAGTTGGAATTCCGTCGGGTACGAGTATAACAGAGTCTACCTGACTTCGTACAGGTTGACCACCCCCGAATCTGCCCCCGCGGCCAAGTATCTGCCATCTGGAGAGACTGCCAAGGCCGTCCCGCGCACGCAGCCGTCGTCCACGAACTTGTGCAGGGCCCTTCGGGTTTGACGAATGTCCCAAAGGTAGATTTCTCCGCCAGCTTTTGTTAATGAAGCAATTTTCTCTTGTTTTTGTTGTCAGCTCTACTGATGTCAGGACGTTCTCCTTACCTCCGTGCGTGTACATCTGCCTTCCATCCGAGGTGAATGCCCCCGCCGTGGAGTGGTCGTTCATTTTGACTTGGAACGCAGGCTCCTTGGTCCGCGCGCTCAGCAGGTGGACAACACCGAAGCGACCGAACAAGGCTATGTACTTGCCGCAGGGCGACACCTCGAAGTGACCCAGGCTGCCTTGACTCAGACGTAAGCCTTTAAGAACCAACTTTTAGTTGCAAGGCCTCAGAAGGGTCTGCAATACAGGTACAGTACCTGAAGGTCCTCTTCCGGCCCCGATGTTAATCTTCACAGCCTGCGACTTGGCCAGGTCGAATGAGAAGAAGTGCGACGCTTTCTGTGATCCGCACAGGAACTCAGAGCCGTCAGCGGAGAAATGCGCCGTTTTGATGGGAAAGTCGGAGAAGTTGACGCTGTGCATCTTCGGGTTGGAGTAGCCGTCAACCTGGAGAACGACCCAGAACTTTACAGCATGCTGAGTGATTTGTAGACTATCTTACTTTACCTGGAAAAGTGACGCTGTGCCATTGATGCCTGCCACCAACCCCACAGTCGCTCGCGGGTGGAATTCCGTGGCCGTGATGATGGAGCCCTCCACATGGGTCTCGTTATTGAGGTCCTTGAGCTTGCGATAATCTATGAATTCTTTGGCGAGCTGCTTCATCTTTCCTCGCTCCATCATGTCTGTCGTCTCCTGCAAGTAGCAGTACGTGTTGGGGCAAGACCACGATCTTTATGAACATGAATTTACATACCCTGAAGAACTCATCGTCCGAGTCGTCCGAGTCGACTCCTTTTCTGCCCAGCTCTGCCCACTTCGGCGCCCCCATCAGTGCAGTGAACTTCTTCTTCAACGTCTGAGAATACTTCTCGGTTGAGGTCTCCTTCAAACCGTGCTTGCCACGAGCCTTAGCGTACGTTGCGGTCACGTCTTTCACCCTGCGGCAACAAGAATTGCATCGATTAAGTATGATCTACTGCTGAGTGAAGTCCGCTACTAACAATATGTCCTCGTCGTCCTCGTCTTTCCACACCGGCTGTCGTTGTTGCGCATCCCGGTCCTTTTTCTTGAACTTCTTCTTAGGGGCTTCCTCTTTCGTAACCTCCACTTCGTTCTGCTTCTCCTCCTTTGAGGGGCCCTCGTCGGAGGCGCCCTCGTCCTCCGTTCCGGCGCCTTCGCCGAAGAAGTCCGCTCCAAAGAGGTACTGTTGTAACTGTCTGAAATCAAAATTTAGATGGTGACATGGTGAGATGTTGACTTCGTGTCATGATGTCCACCAACCTCTCTTTCCCTTCGTCGTACTTTCTCTTTCGTCTTTTGTCGCCCTTGGCACCTTTCTCAACTGCCGCGTCGTGATCATCACTTCCCACTTCTTCGTGTTCTTCTTGTAAAGTAAGCTTGGTATCGATCACGAAGACGCCTCCCCCTTCTCCACCTTCGCTTTGAAGGTCTGCTTCACCTTCGCTTTGAAGGTCTGCTCCACCTTCGCCTTGAAGGTCTGCTCCACCTTCGCCTTGAAGGTCTGCTCCACCTTCGCCTTGAAGGTCTGCATCGGAGGCAGACTCGGCGACACTGTCGCCCTTCTCGGATGTATCGCCCTCTTCACCGCTCGCCACTTCTTCGGCCTCTTCTCCACCGTCCCCGATGCCGCCATCGTCGGCAGGTTTAGTGTCCACGACAAAAGTCCCTGTGATTTCTTCGCCAGTCTCTGCTGGGTCTTTCGAAACTTGCTCAAGATCGGCGTCCTTTTGGCGTCTTGTCTTTTGCCTCTTGTCCACCGCTTTGTCGTCCGCGGCGACGGACCTGGAGCTCCTCAACCGCATGGCGAGGAAGTCTCAGTTGCTACTTGAAAGTCGCAAGTTGAAACCGCGTGTGTTTACTGTTCGCCTGTTGACATCTGGAGACTGTGACCAGTAGTGAAACCAATGCTTCTAGGGTGCCACGTTCATTTAGTTCTTTTCCATGTGAGCAATCTGGCACAGCAACAGCTGAGCAAATAAGTGCCAAGGTTGCCAATTTGGCTTCTTTGCAGCAACATTTTAGAGATCCAACCAAAATTAAGTGGGTCTAAAAAAAAGGAAAAAAAACAAGATTTAACGTTAAAGCATGTTGTAAAGGATGTTGTCTTACTAAGGAATATCCTTGATTATTGCGACCATTTGCTAGTTTTAAGACGGACTATCTATCATGAAAAGCTTGCCAGCTCATTAATATTAAGGACTTATTATTAAAAATAAGACTTGTCTGCTATAATACAGTCTTTTGTTCAGGGGATGAAAAGAGGTAGTAGAAGTGAGATAAAAAATGACCTTTTATGAACTTGATGTAACTGGGCAACCCTGTTATTTACAGCTGCGAGCACTTATCAGAGAGCAGAGACAAGATTCTCAACGAGAGCGAGACTACTGGCGAGGCCAGACAGACAGACTCAGGACGTTCTGTTCCTCTCGCTCTGCTAGTTCCCTTTGTCCATGGTCGCCAGGTTCGCCGCCTGCTCGGACTCCTCTTATGCGCTCTCTGCCCCCTCCTCCGGCTTGGCTGGCTCGGGTGCTTGAGAGTAGGCACTTTCGTTTCGGACTGCCTTTCGTGGTCCTGGTGGTGGGAGCTCCTTTCGTGCTCAAGGATCTCAACCAAGTCCGCTACGAGTACACCGGACAAAAGAAGGTCATTGAGAATATCAACAAAACCGCCGATGATTTAGGCTTGAAACGAAGGCCGACGGAGGAACTCACGATAGAAAATTTGCATAAGGAGACCGAGGACAAGTATCAGTCAGAGGACTACGCCATGGTGCGCGGCCCGCGACCCTGGGAGACGGATTCAGAACTGCATCAGGCAGCCCGCGCGAACAAGAAAATCAAGGCTGTGGTGAAGGGGAGACAAGATTATGGCATCTAAGTTGAGCGTCTTCACCATGAATAAGCTCGTTCAGATCCGCGCCTTGTCGTCGACCGCTCGCTTGGCCTCGAAGGCGGCCAAGCCGATGTCGCAGGTGGAGGTAGACGAGCCACACGTTCAAAAGCAGCTTGGTCGGATCCAGATGGACTTTGTGAAGAAGGCAGAGCGCTCCAACGCCGAGCGAGCAGTCAGACACCGTTTTTTTCGACGTTCCGACTGGGTGATCGCCGGCACCTGCTTGGCAATGGTCGTCGGAATCTACTCTTACACCATTTACGCCATCAAGCAGGAGAAGTTCCTTGACGACTTCGAGATGCCGGATCCCTTGCCTGAATCCGAAAGACAATAAAGGCGAAGAAGCTTAGTGGACTCCCTTACTTGAGGCAGCTATGAGTAGTTCAGCATTGCCTCGGCGACTGCCGCCGTTGCCCACATTGAGGGACATTTTGCGCATGTACAACGTAAAAGCCAGACGTTCCCTATCCCAGAACTTCTTGCTCGATCCCATGACCCTGAACCGACTGGCCAGGACCGCCGGTGACCTCCGCGGCAAGACAGTGGTGGAGGTGGGACCCGGTCCAGGCGGCATCACACGTGCGCTGATTGGCAACGGCGCCAGGGAAGTCCACGTCGTGGAGAAGGATGACAGATTCCTCCCCTCCCTGCAGCTCCTTCAAGAAGCATCGGGAAATGTCTTGCACATCAATATAGGCGACTGCCTTAACTATAACATGACGAGTAAGTATACTGTTGAACGCAAACATGTATTCTTTGTTAAGTAGGTCTCTTAGAATGCTTAAATGCCATTATAGAACTATTTCGAGATGAGCTGCGTCGTACCTGGCACGATCCAGTTTTGCCGGACGTTCATCTGGTGGGGAACCTGCCCTTCAACGTGGCCACTCCCTTTCTCATCAGACTCCTGCGGTCCATGCAGCGCAAGGACAATCTCTTCTCCTACGGTCGCGTGCCCTGCCTCCTCACTTTCCAAAAGGAGGTCGCCAGCCGAATGATTGCTGCTCCCGGCGACCCCGAGCGCTGCCGCCTCAGCGTGATGGCGCAGAACCTGGCCGAAGTGCGGCTACGCTACGTCCTGTCCGGAGGTGCCTTCTCCCCGCCACCCAAAGTAGACGTAGGCGTGGTGTCACTCACTCCACTGCGGACGCCATACATCGACCTACCGTTCCCTTTCGTGGAGAAGGCCGTTACAGCCATCTTCCACGGGAAGCGCAAACCAGTGCGCAGGACGCTAAAGAATCTATTTCCTCGAACCTGCAATCAAGAGAAGCTGGTGAACCGAGTGTTGGACACGGCTCACGTCAATCCCGAGAGCACGGCAATTCACCTCAACATGGATGAGATGGAGAAGCTGGTGTACTCGTATCACCAGTTGTGTGAGGAAATGCCCTTCGTAGCCAACTACTTTGAACGAGAGCTGCGGACCATGACTCTGGAATACGAGGAGGTTCAGAACGTCATGTTGGGTGAGGGTAATAGGAGAAAGAGAGAAGCTCAAGCAATATCTGACGGGTCAGGTTGAATTGCATCAAGACTCGTTGGGCCCTGTGAAGAAATGTGAACACAAGTAGTCGAACTATAACAGCAACAGAAATACACACAGGAATGGAAACGACGGGTACACGTTGGAGAAACACATCCTGCATTTAAAGGACTGTAGTGACATCTGATGACATAAGTGCTGCTTCAGCAGCTTCCACCTTCTTTTTCAAATTCCGCTTTCCCACGTTGTCCAACTTCTTGTCCTTGAGCATGAAATGGTGCATGAAGAGTCGTAGACTTTCTCTGAATGTTCTGAGCTTGGTTGCGGCGGCAACTACGCCAAATATCTTGGCTTTGCTCTCTTCACTAGCGTCCAACAGCTCAGCCAAGACCTTCTTCAAGAAAGTGACTCTTACTTTATCGAGTTCTGCAAACTCCACTACCTTAAGACAAGTGAGGGAGAGCGCTTCTTCCTTGACCAGGAACGCTGTGTATGAAGCAAGGTGGCCAAGCTGGAAGCTTTGGAGTGAGGTCAACTCTTTTATCCGATCCCAGATGGCGAATTGCATTGCCAATTTGTACTTCCTCTCAAAGAGTGCCAGTTTGAGCGCCAACTGAGCGTAGTAAGGGTTGAACCTGCGTTCCTGCAAGCAACAGTCCAACAACACAAAGGCGACCTCGCGCTCCTTGTGCGTCTTAAGTGGGAACTTTACCACTTTCTCAAAAGCATCCAAGTAGTCTTCAGCTGACATGATGGCACAAAACAGATTTTTGCGCACGTCCGTGTTCATTCGCATCTGGCGAGCCTTCTCCAACAGCTCGCTGCTGTACGAGAAAGCTGAAGAGTCCACACACTTAGCTTGATCAGCTGCTTTCTTGTTGACAGGGGTGCCTCCTGTCCAAGCGCTGCCTACAATCCACCACCGACCACGCTGATCTGCTTGTAACAAATCTTGAAGACTTACATTGAGTGCACTTACAACGCTCCCAGGACGAAGCCACTGCTGCATATTCTTAAGCAGGAGCTGCTGGTGTTCAGGATCGTACTTGGGAATCTTCTTCAGGTTGTTGTTCTTGACGGCCATGAGTACATCGAGCATGAAGCGCACACGAGAGTCAAGCTCACCCATCTGACTGCGTTCTGTACTTTTTCGCTGGATATGAAGGATGAGAGCCTTCAGCCTGTCTGGATCACTTTTACGCAATCCAAATCCGACTGCACGCAGCGACACCAATAACAGCTCCACATCTGAGGCACTGAACTTATTAGCCATCTGTTCCATGAGGTCAAAGACCAAACGAGCTTCAATCACCTTGAAGGTGAATAAATGCACAATGAATAAAAGGCAATTGGCTGCTTCCTTGCTTTCGTTGTTGACCTCCTTGCTCTTTTCTTCAAACAGCTGCACGGCAGACTGTAGAAGAGTGGCACCAACTTCAGCACCCACATTCACGTGCAGGATGGCAACAAGCAGAGCATGCTCTAAAACCATTCTTTCTGGGGTGGGAGCAGAGGACAGCATAATGGCTTCAGCTAACAGGCGGAACAAAGATGCATTAACATCATTGCGACTGTGCGACAGATAAAGATCTTCTAGCTGCCGCGCCACCTGGCCCACATTGGCCGTTGCCAACCTATTCAGCAACCCCTTGGCCTTTCGGGATATGCGACTTAGCAATGCAGTGCGGTCCTTGTCTCCATCGAGAGGCCTCCTCATGGCTGGGGGGATGTACTTGCCGGCGGTGCTGCTGTTTGGCAAGACACTACCATGAGCATCTCGCCGTCGTCCATAGATGTCCTCCCACTCCCCATCATCGTCACAGTCTGCCTTTTGTCCACCTGCCACAGGTTCCGCCTCCTCTTCTTCACTGCTGTCCTCCTGAATCACCTCATCGTTGCCTTCATCATCAGTCAAGCCTGCCTGTTCGTCTTCTTCGAGCAACCCTTCTTCTTCGTTCACTTCTTCCTCTACTTTTTCTTCTTCTGAGCACGCGTCGGGTTCTTGATCGCTTCCGGAGTCGTCAGAATCTCCAGAGTCTTCTTCTCCGCCGCCTTCAGCCAAACCATCACAGGCATCTAATAAGAAGTCAAGTCCATCTTCCTCAAAGACCTTCTTCTCCTTCTTCTTGTCAAGGCCCAGCTTCTTCTCCAATCGGCGAAGATTTTGCTCTTCGACTTCGTTGTCCTCCCTCAGCCTCTTTCGTCTCTGCTTCTCCTGTTCTTTCTGCAGGACCTCCAGCTTCCTCTTCTCCCTCTCTGCTGTGGCAACAGGCCGTCGGGGCACCTCTTGCGAATCTTCTTCATCCTGGGCGTCTCCGTTACCTCTCTCACAGTTCTTGGTCGAAGGTTTCTTTGTGTGAAAGAAGTCATTCTTTCGTTGCTTTTTTAGCCTCCGGAGCAACTTTCTATGGTCCTTGCGCGTCAAAGCCTTCTCCGCGACCTTGCCTTTTTCCTTGGCGACGGCAGACTTGGCCTTTTTCTTGCGTCTTCTTTGCGCTCCGGAAGTCATGGCCAACAAGAAGCTTGGGATCGACCCAGTCTTGAATCAAATGATACTGAATCTGCTTGAATCTCTCCCTCGCCAGGAACCTGAACGACAACGTGAAACGCTTTAATGTTTGTTGTTTTGCTGTCGACAGCAGCCTCGGACGCACTTATCGGGTCCCACCTGGCTGGTGAGTGAGTGACTTCTGTCGAAACAGCAGCTGATTGTTGATTTTTTTTATTAGTCAGTCATTCACTATCACTGGTTCAGGATTACTGATTCAGCCTTTTGGTCTGGACGATGTCTTCACTGGCTGTTCCTCCTCTGCCCGCCTCGTTGAAGGGCGTGGCTCACTACCTCAAGACGGCGACCGAGCACGAGAAGCGCGACCCCGTGGTCACGTATTGGAGCCGTTTGGCCGCTGTTCAGATCGGAATGAAGCTGGATCGCACGTCGAAGGAGTCCACGGCTGTCTTGATCCCCCTCATGGACTGGCTGGAGCGGGAGAAGAAAGCCTTGGCCGACAACGAGGCCATCACCAGCGAGGTTGTAGCCTCGGCTCATCTGGAGAACTATGCTCTTCGCTTATTTACCTGGGCGGACGGCGAGGACCGAGCTGGCAAGTCAGGCAAGAACGTCGTCAAGGCTTTTTACACCGCCGGGATGCTCTTTGACGTCCTGGAAGTGGTGGTTGGAAGCGAGGAACTCACCCCGGAGAACGCGCACGCCCGGAAATACGCTAAGTGGAAGGCCGCTTACATTCACAATTGTCTCAAGAACGGCGAGACCCCAGTGCCGGGACCTGTTGGCGGTCCAGATGAAGGGAGCGGCGCTGCTCCGGTGGCACCAGGCGGGTGGCAAGCACCTCAGATTCCTCCTGATGGCGGTGCTGAGAATTCTCCTCAGTCTCAAGAACCTACGCCGAAGCCGGTGCCGTCTCCTCGGGCCAACGTTCCCCCGGCCGCAGTACCTCCAGCTGCGTCAGCCGTCATAGCCGCGTCCAGCAAACATCCGCCTCCGGCGGCCACTGCCTTGGCGGCACCAACATCTTCAACTTTGACGCAGGAACAAACTTCGAAGGCCCAGAAGTATTGCAAGTACGCTGCCAGTGCTCTGGACTACGACGACAAGGCAGCGGCCATTGATAATCTTCAGAAAGCTTTAAGACTTCTGGAAACTGGACAAGATTCATAAAGCTAAATGTCGCACTATATTTGTTGTGTCAATTAAATTACAAATTAATCACTGATTTTGAATCGTTGATCGATATGTTGCAGATGCTGACTTCACCGTTAACTGTTCTCGTGCCTCGTGTATTACGGCCTGACGTTCTCTTACGCCGTCAGCGGCAGTTCTCCACCTCCAGTGGCCTCCTTGGAGTTGGCGGCAAGCGGTAACTGCTGCAATGAATGATTTCATGTACATACACACTAAGACTTGCTCCGCCGATACTTCAGCGAGCGGAGGCCGGCGTACACCCCTAGACGTGCGCTCATGTATGTACCTGGGAGCGACGAGAGAAAGATCTCCAAGATTCCCCGGTTGGGAGCCGATTGCATCTGCTTAGACTGCGAGGACGGAGTTGCGGTCTCGCAAAAGGAGGCTGCTAGAGTGGGCATCAGGTAACATCGAGGTTTAAAACTGAGTTTTCTTTGGCTGAGCGGATGGTTGGATTCTATGCAGGAAAGTGCTAAACGACCGCGCCGTTGACTTTGGTCGATCAGAGTGCTCTGTTCGCGTCAACTCCGTGAGCAGCGGCCTCTTCGCCAAAGACCTGGACACCATCTTGGGCCACTCTGGTCGACTTCCAGACGCCATACATCTGCCAAAGGTGGACGATCCGACCGATCTGAGACACTTCAGGCAGGCATACAACAAAGCAGCCGCTTCAAGCGGTGGCGACGACGATGACGACGAAAATGACACCGTTGGTCTGATCATGTTCGTCGAGTCCTCCAGAGCGTTGCTCAAGTTACCAGAGATTTGCGAAGCAGCCATGGACTTGAGCAAGGTGAGTTGACATGAAAACTTGAAAAAAATCACGTACACTTTTTTGTTCCTCAAGGTGAGTAACCTGGTGCCCGAGGCATTGGTGTTCGGTAGCGATGACTTTGTGGCTGACGTCGGCGCTGTGCGGACTGAGGACGCCACAGAGCTCGTCTACGCAAGACAAAAGGTTGTTGCTGTAGCAAAAGCCTTTCAGCTCCAAGCCATAGATCTGGTTTACATCGACTACAAGAACCTGGAAGGACTCCGGAAGCAGTCAGAGGAGGGGGCCAGGATGGGCTTTACCGGGAAACAAGTAAACCCCAACAGATAAATGCAGGTTGCCATGTGATCAAGAAGCGCCTCTACCCCAGGTTATTCATCCAGGACAAGTGTCCGTAGTCCAGAAAGCCTTCTCGCCGTCGGCGGAGAAGGTGGCTTGGGCAGAAGACTTGATCAGTGAGTTCAACGAGCACCAAAAGTCCGGCAAGGGTGCATTTAACTTCAGGGGCAGCATGATCGACATGCCCTTGGTCAAACAGGCGCAGAACATCATTGCTATGAAGGAGTTTATGTGAGACGTCAGAATGCATTTGAGTGTTGTTTGCAATATAAAGTACATGAACAGCATGAGGATCCAAAATGCATGGCTTCATTATCTCTGCCGATTCTTCTTGTTCTTGCCTCGCACGTTGCCTTCGTGTCTCAATCTCTTAACGTTCTTCTTTTGGACGTTCGTGATGTCGTCCTCGAACGCAGACTTTCTTTTCCCGGAGTGATTCTTCCCCTTCTTTATTGGCTCTTCAGACTCGACCACCGCGCGTATCTTCTTGAGCTTTCTGGCCCTCTTGTTTTCTCTGGTTAAGTACTCGCCCTCCTGAAAGAGTTTTTGGTCCTCTTCATTGTCAAACCTTATAACATTCTTCTTCTTCCGCTTGCTTTTGGTCGTTTTCTTCTCATCTCTCTTCTGAAACCAAGCTCTCTCTGGGGAAGCTTCTTTGCCTTGCTTCTGATCCTCCAACTGTTTCTGCAGCCTATTGGTCTTGTTCTCCAAGCTAACGATCTCTCTCTCCGCCTTCTCTTCTTCCATGACCCGAGCTACATCTGCTTGAAAAGCCTTCACTTTGACCACATACTTGTCTATTACCTGCTGAGGGATGGCCCGATTCTTGACCGGGTCATGGGCGTTCTTTATGATCTCTCGCACCATTTTACGATTCTCCTCGTCTGCCAGAGACACTGAGCGACCCGTGCGACCTAGAAGCAGAAGTTCATGGGATCATCATCAGAATCAAGAGGACGGCCACTGTGCATTACCTGCCCTAGCAGTTCTCCCAACCCTGTGGATGTACTGTTCCACGGTGTTTGGAAGTTGGTAGTTGATGACGGTCTTCACGCCCGCAATATCAAGTCCTACAAGACGAACGGTACATTACATCGTTAAAGACGAAACCTAATGATATCATTACCTCTAGCTGCAACATCCGTGGTCAATAGAACGTCCACTTCCTCCTCCTTGAACTGCTTCAACGAGTGAAGCCGAGAAGCCTGATATGAATAAGAATAGGCGAAAGTTGCGCAAAAATTGTCCGAACAGGAACAAGAACCTCTCACCTGCGACATGTTCCCATGGAGTTGCGCGGCTCTCACCCCCATCAGTCCTAACAAGATGTGCAACCTGTGGCATTCCTTCTTTGTCCGCACGAAGACCATAGTGTGATCACGAAATGTCCTGAATATGTACAGGAACTGATAAACTCCTTCTTGATGTACAAGATAGGCCTCGTTTTCCAAACCTGCATACTAAAGAGGCCAGTATGGCCTCTCGGCGTTCGGCCTTTCTCACACGGACAAACTCCTGCCTGAGGTTCCACGCGACCGCCCTGTTAGAGTCGACGAAAATCTTGATGGGCTTGTTTAGCGACACCGCTGCCAACTTCTCTACCTAAAACTAAAGTGTCAGTGCGTTAGCGCTTCAAAGAGAACGTTGTCTCTTGCCTGATCAGTCATGGTCGCTGAGAAGAGCATGGTCTGTCTCGTGCGCGAGCAAGAGCGCACGATTTCCTTCATCTGCTCGAAGAAGCACTCGTCAAGCATGCGGTCAGCCTCGTCCAAGATCAGCACCTATCCAAATAAAAAGCGTCGATCTGATCACTATCACAAGAAACCATACATGAACTCTTCTCTCACCTCTATGGAGTCCAGCGTGAATGTCGGCGTATTTTGCAAGTGGTCGATCAGTCTTCCCGGCGTGGCGATGACGATGTCGGGACTCTTTTTGAGGGCGTCCTCTTGCGCCTTCAAGTCCAGACCTCCCACAGACAGACCAATCGTCGTATTAGTGAATTGCGCCAGCTGCCGTGACACTTGGTAAACCTGCACTCCCAGCTCTCTCGTTGGCACTAGCACCAACACGATGGTGCTGTTCACCTGTCGTCGAGGCCGCAGCAGCAATCGCTCCAGCACTGGGAGCATGTACGCCGCCGTCTTGCCCGTACCGGTGGCGGCGCACCCGCACACATCGCGGCCGGCGAGCGCCGCAGGGACGGTGGCGGCTTGAATTGGCGTCGGATGTACGAAGCGCAAGGCCTCGATAGCTTTCAGCAGAGGTCTGGACAGATTCATGGAATAGAACGAGTCTGAAGAAGAGGCCGCGGCGAGGTCTAGCTCTTCGAAAAAGTCGTCGCCGTCTTGGCCTTCGACCTTTAAAGAACCCTCCTCGGAACCTTTGGTTTTTCTCTTCTTCCTCTCTTTCTTGCGCGCGTCTTTCTCCTTCACACGCAAGTTGTCAGGCACCAACTCGTCTTCCGACAAGTCGCTTCCTGACCCCTGTTCTTCCTCTTTGTCGTCTTCATCTCGTTTAATCTCTCCTCGCACCTTTGCTATTTTCTCTTCTAGTGTGGTCCTGGCCTTCTTCTTTAGATACCTAGACAAGTCGTTCCAAGTGTCCTTCACGTACTGTTCCTGACTGTCGCAGAACTCGAATCCGGAGTCAAAGTCTCTAGAAGCCCTCTCTCTTGATCCTTTGAGCTTCTTGGTGGGCTGAGCGTCATTGTCGCTGTCGGAATTCTCTGAGAAGTAGGTGACTTCGTCGTCATCCTCCAAAGTGCGGATCAAATCCATTTTGTTGCTGAACTCGACCACATGTGCACCGTTGTTTGCTTGTCAGCTGCTGCAAGTGCTCAGGGTCGCCACACGCCTACAAATGGACGTTGATTCCTGCCAGACACCTTGCCAGACGCCTTCCTCTCAACCAATGATAGGGCTAGATTTTGCCGCTCCCAAGCCTCCGCTCCCTTTGCAAGTGTCTGCGGTTCCCGCAGGCTAGGGATGAACAAGGACTCGTCCGTCCAAGCCGTGAACTCCTGCTTTGGATAGCATCGAAGTCCTCGCTTTACTGTCGGGACAACCGCGTGGAAATGTTGGCCAACAATATTTGCCAAAGAAATAGTTGTTGTACCTCAAACTCACATCAAATTAGCCTTTTGTAGGAACCTCAGCCAGTTCTAATATGACCAGATCCAACCAAAAATGTAATCTAACCAAATATAACTTGACCAAAGGTCTCCTCCTTTTCCTCTCCGTTGTCCTTTGACTCCCTCTGGAGCTGCAAATCCAAGTCTACACAAATTGCAGTGACTGAACCGAGATCGAGTCGTTGCCATCCTGAAGCTACTTCCTCATGCTCCCGCCCGCCGTCCCTCTGCTCTCTCCCTTTACTTCTTACTCTGATTGGGGCGCCGCCGCTCAAGTCTGAGTCGTGAAGAACCCCTTCGTTTGGTCCTTTCGTAGGCGACAATAACGCGTCTTCCTCGCCTTCTTGAGCAACTTCGTCAACGCCGTCGTCAACCTCATCACCTGCAAGTAAGTGTGTCGCGGGCCGGAACTCGGACTGTCATTTCAGCAATTTAGTACCTGAAATCTTACTTCCAGTCATGTCTGAGCGCAAGGCCGTCATCAAGAATGCCGATATGTCGGAGGAGATGCAGCAGGACGCAGTGGACTGCGCGACGCAGGCGCTGGAGAAGTACAACATCGAGAAGGACATCGCCGCCTACATCAAGAAGGAATTCGACAAGAAGTACAACCCCACTTGGCACTGCATCGTCGGGAGAAACTTCGGTAGCTACGTGACCCACGAGACCAGGCACTTTATCTACTTCTACCTGGGCCAAGTGGCCATCCTGCTCTTTAAGAGCGGTTGAATTACACCGGAGATGATCTCGAGGAGGAGCAAATTCGATGAGAAATTAACACATTGACACGAAATGCACGTATGGATCACAAGTGCGACATCCTGAATCATTCTTTCTTCAACAAAAAGTAAGTGACAGCTCCCCCTGCCGACCGCTTTGTCGGGGGCCTCGAAGGCCGCTAATGGGCCTCCGTCTGACCATTCTGGACCTCGTAATGCTTTTGAGGCCCCCCAAAAGCCACATAGGCATTTTTGTTCTATTCAGAGAAAGGTAAAATAGTCACTTACAATTCGTTGAAGAACGACACTTTAATTTTTCTTCCACAATGGACGCTTTAAAAGGAGTATCCACCCACGTCACCCTGATCCTTCAACGTACACAAGTCTACGCTAACAATAAAAGCTACACAAACGGTCAAATCTTGTACAATGATGATGAACGAACATGTACTGTTCTCGGTGAGGCTTGTAGAGAGACACTCGAGCTTGTAGGAGGACTAACGACGCAGTCGTCAAAGCCTGCGTAACCGGTGTGTAAGAGGGAAGGGGGAGGAGGATGCACATGTGGGCCAACGGCGACGACGGTGGCATCCCGTGGGTCGTACGTGGCAACGCTGCCCTTCGTCTTCTCTGTGACTTCGGGCCCGGGCGCAGTCGTGCGTTGTCTTGCCTCCGGCGACGACACCGACAGCCAACACAAACAAAACAACGCCTGTGAAGGAGAAGCCAACGAGTTCCCCTAGTCAATCGAGTCGAGGAGGAGGTAGCGACGCGAACATGGCCTCTGGGATGTTGGTTCTGCTCTTTGCTTTCGTCTCGCCCTGGCCAATGGCGGCGGAGGTAGCGGCGTGGACCGCGCTGGAGCGTGAGATGACCGTCGAGGTGCCGCCGTCTAAAGAGGAGTGCTTCTTCGAGACCGTGCGGACGGGGCAGACTCTCGAAGTGGACTACCAGGTGCGGCCGACGTCGACGTTGCTTTAGTTAGTTCTTGGACTCGCACAAATATTGATATATTACGTATACTACGTACCCTCTGCTGCTGCAGGTGGTGGACGGAGGCGCCCAGAACCAGTTGGAGATCAACTTTCGCATTCTCAAACCGGACGGTATCCCACTGGTGGCGGACTTCAGGAAGTCCGACAACGTTCACAGGACGACAGTAAAGGAGGACGGAGACTACCGTATCTGCTTCAACAACGCCGCTAGCAGGTTCGCAAACGCTTGCTTCATGAGACGTTGTCAATTTACTCTATGTCGCCTCCTCCAGGTTCAGCGGAAAGGTTGTCTTCTTCGAGGTGATCGTAGAAAACGAGGCGGGTGAGGAAGAAGAAGAAGAAGAAGAAGAAGACGAGCTGGAGAAGCTGTTCAAGGACAAGATGACGGAGACAGAACATTACGACGTTCAAGTGAGTGGACCTTCTTTCTTTTTTCTCTACCGCGTGGCCGATATTTACCCTCCTATCGACCCTCACTGCATGAGCATAAGAACAGCCGCACTTTTTGCGCCCAGTTAGTGTGTTTGAATGCATGAAAGAAGAAGATGAGTCATAAGTGCACTGCTATAAACTTAAAGTAACTTAGAAACGTTCTAAGTCCATGTCAGTACTGGCAACTGCTTCATTTTGGGGGCTCTTATTTTATGGCTCGTGCTTTTTTCACTCCAGGTAAAGGTTCGAGTGATTCTCCATCTCATTCAAGTGTGGATTGTTGAGTTGTTCGATTTTATTCCTCTTGCCGCGGCCCAAGTCAGTTTCACTGAAAAGCTGTCTCCTGAGGATCCAAATTCGATATCCATTGATATCAATATGACGCTCAAAATAAAGTCAGCCATCACTTTTTTGGGGAAACCTTAATATGAGCTACACGGTCCAAGATGAGGTCTGCTAATGCTTTTGGCCTTCCTTCCCAGGTTGAAGACATCAAGCGGATGCTCAAGTCGATCCACTCGCAGATGAAGGACTCAATCAAGTTCCAAGAGATGATCCGTGTGTTCGAGTTCAGAGACCGCTCAGTGGCAGAGCGGAACTACGAGCGGGTCAACTTCTGGTCGGTGATTCACATTGTGGCCATGCTGGTGGCCGGGATCACTCAAGTCGTGCTCGTCAGGAGCCTCTTCGACGAGAAGTCGACGCTCCACGGACTGTGGAAGAAACTGTGCTGACAAGAAATTGTTTTGTCCTCGCTCCTACGCTACAAAAAAGGATCTGAAGCGCACAAAGTGACTTTATGAAGAGCACAAAGGTGATAGTAAGCGCTGTGTGACGCAGAAGGCACGGTTGCTTTGTTGTTTCTGGTCTGACAGTTTCTAGCACCCAGCTTGACGTTGTGAGCACGTGTGATGCCGGTGTCGCTAATCAAAGGCCTTCTCCATCGAACACCTGCTGTTGCGACTTTGCAGTCCGTGTCTGAATCCGTCCAGTGGAGCTTAAAGGCTTACCTCAATCGCTTTAAACAATGCATTTTGCACAGTCATTACAAGTATTGAAGTTTATTTGCTTATGTATACTGAACTCTTCATCATGGTCTCGTCTTGTTGAGTGCGTACTAAGCCTCTATGTCCTACATATAGTACATTGCACATACACTACATTTACTTCCAGTGAACAGTCACTAGAACGATCCTCAGTCGACTCACGCTGAAGGCTTTTTAATCAATCACTTGGCCACGTCTCTCTCTCGCTAGGCACACAACACCTTAACAAGGATGTCATACCATTATGGATGCCGCAACTACTTCTGGTAGGGCGTCAAGATCTGCTGATATTTTGATATCAAGTCAGCGGCGGCGTTGAACGGCTCGCCCACCTCCGACAGGTCCAGGCTGCCCAAGTCCTGGGTCTCGTCTTCTTGGTCGTTCAGAAATTGGTCCCCGTCCGGGCCTACCTTGTACACCCTTGGTCTGGTCTGTAGGTACTGCGGCGGGGACGAGCTGGGCTGGTTGTGCTTGGTGAAGGGATTGTTCTCACCCTTGGTCGTCTTGGGCGCGGCCGTAGTCGCGGGCGTGGTCTTGGACGACAACAGCTCCTCGATCTCGAGAGGGTAAAGCTCTTGGGTGAATCCCGGCCCGACGACGGGCACATTGTCGTAGTCGCTGTAGCTCTGCAGTGTGGCTGGCCGCTCCTTGTAGATGTTGGAGTGCCTGGCCTCCACGAGACTGGAATCATCCTCTATGTACTGGGGCGATGGAACCTCCTCTAGTCGATTGCTTATGGACGAGGCCAAGATGGGCGAATTAGAGGCTGCCACGATCTCCTTCTTGAACCTGCGCAACTCGTCGTCCTCAGAATACTTCTGTTCATACGATCTCATCTTTGTGTAGTAATTGTACCAGGCGGATTTGACATCCTGCATGTCCCTGTGCCTCTGCTCTACGTTCCGAGTGCTCCTGATGTAGCTGGGCAGCGAGGAGGAGGTGGAGACGGTGTCGTAAGTCACTGCTGGTTGGGACGAGCTGAACGTAGTCGAATAAGACGATGAGGGCGCCGAGCTGATGATACCGTAGCTGGTGGACACCGGCTGGATGGGGTTGCAGTTGAAGCAGGGCGAGCTAACGATCGCCGGAGACGTGTACTGAGTGCTGGTTGTGACCGGCCCGCTGGAGAAGACCACAGGCTGGGTTCTTACAAATGGGTTGTTGTTGTTGGTGGTTGTAGAGATAGAGTACGACGAAGCGGACGTAGGAAACGTTTGGACCGTGGACGTGATGGGTACAAACGTAGCTTGGGTGGTCGGTGGATTATAAGAGGACGTTATGCTGGGAAAGCTTTGAACAACGGAGGGTTGTCGATACTGAGAAGTAGTAACCACTGGCTGGAAGGGCGTTTGCTGGACGATAGGCCTCTGGTACTGGTTGGACGTGGCCGTGGTCTGTACCACGGGCGCCTGTGGACTCTGATAGTCATTGTCTACACTTTGTACGGCACTTGGCGCCTGATACTGGTTGCTCTGCTGTTGTTGTGGTGCTTGATACTGACTGCTGCCCTGCTGATGCGGTTGCGACAGAGGCCGCCGTATCCTCGGCGGTCTCGGGCGTCTCCCCGACCTCAAGATAGCTGATAACCTTCTGAACTTATCCATCATGGTACCCATCATGTTCCTCAAGCCGATGATGTTCCTGTTCCTGTACCTGGTTCTGGTCGGCCTTCGTGTTGGTGCGCCGTACTGCTGCTGCTGTCCTATACCTCGAGTTCCGCCGCGATTGCCCAAAAAGATCCTGTCCTGCGGGGGCAAGACATCCACGCTGCCGAGGTTGGCCACCAACCCCACCTGGAAAGACCTCTTATTGGCTCCCGGCGACTGCTGCTGTTGACGCTGCTGTACTGGTAGAAAACGAGGCATGAGAACCCTTTGTCGGTATGGAAGCACCGGCTGCCAATCTTCGTAGCCTTTCTGACGCACAACAGGATCATGATCCTCTATACTGTTTTCGTCACTACGGTCAACGCTCTCATTGTCTTGTACAGTGTTCTCCGAAGTTACCACGTGAACAACTTTTTCAGTCCCAGCAGCAACTTGCTCAGCGTCACTCTGATGCTGGTCATCGTCGTTCACAGCACTTGCCTCCAGCAACAAGAAGACAATGACGAATGCGCATATCAATGCCTGGAAGTGAATCAAACGAACAGTTAGACCTTATCGACAGCACTGAGCATCCTGCACTCACCAGCTTCCTCATCTTCGGCGTCTTTCTTCGACTTTCTCCATGCTAACAAGCGGAAACGTCCGCGATCTCCGCCCCGGGTGTTATGACGCCAAGACGACCTCCCACTCCGTACTAAGGACGATCCAGTGGAATTTTCTCTCTGTATGTCTGTCTCTCAGTGTGCGTCAACGCCCTCCAACCATTTCGACACGACGCACGCGATATCAATCCTGCGGAGGTGCCGCCGGTGAGGGGGAGGGGGGAATATTCCAAAATAAAGCAGGTGCTTTGGAGGGAAAGGAACACAGGGTTGCTGACCATGACGACGAGCATTTTCGCTGGGCCACCATCCCATGCTCTTCTTCTTTCTCCTCGTTATTACACAACACATCACACAAGCGTGAGCACCAAGCAACGCAACGCGATGAATACGGTGGAGACAATTAGTCTGGTCAACCAGGTGTGCATGATAATATTATTGCACACATGCGCACCCGACTGGGGAGGCTGGGGAGGAAAGGTGGTGAAGAAATCCGCTAATCTGAAAGGGATGACGTCTCTCACTGTCCAAGGGTCGGGATCGCGACCGTGACCTCAGCAACGCGCCTGGCGATCATCATCTTGGCACGTCGAGTACCTCTTATTCTGGTTTTTTTTTATGGACTGCTACAAATTGGACGTAAACGATCAAGATCTCTGGTGTACAGTACAAGTATTAGGTGAACCGGACTAATTGGCAGCGTGAAATTTTGCATTAATCATGTGTTTTTGTTGCAGGGGCGTTTTTGTCGACACAAATCATCACCACAATGTCGCACTTTCTGGTCATCTTCGCCACTAACTACGCCAGTTCAGCAGTGTGAAATTACTCCCTCCCTGGCGAAAAAGGCCATGCCAAATATCCCGTATGTAAACATGGCAAATTTGCACCTCAACCCTCTCCACTTTTGGTCCAATCACTCTGCACGTACAAGATGGATTCGACGTGATCAGACAAAAAACAAAAGGACCGAAAGTATCGTGATCGAGGAGCTCCATTTGGAGGTGTCGACGAAGTCAACGACTCATTTGTCCTTGCTGATGACGACTGGAAGAGTTCCTACACTCCAATTGCTTTTTCCCGGCCTCTAGGTGCCGTGCGAAAGTGTGCAAAAGTCCTTTATGCGTCACTCGTGCCGAAGAGGAGCAAGGAGTTAAATAATAATCATTAGCTACGCCGAGTCATTATCGTCCTCCTCGGAGCGTAAAGGAAAGGTGTCGTATGTAAATACGACTTTGGCTGCGGGCGAAATCATGAAAAATTGACATAACCATGAGTGTCAGGGGCGGTCATTTCGTCTTCAATTGTTTCCATCCAGTGTTTGTTCTCAAATACGTGCGTCCGCTGCTTACTCGCCAGACTGGCAGAGATTTTGGTGCCAAAATGATGCCAAACAAACGTTTCGGCAATAGCGACTGCGGGACTAATACATGTAATTATTGCGTCATCGTCAGCCCATCAATCAGTCATCAAACATGCTTGGCTTAACTCCAATCTAATTAGCGTCGAGTCGACGACCTGTGTGTCAGCGCCATCGAAAAGTGTTTCCAACTGTAAGAATTGTTTTATTTTACCAATAAATATTGTGGCTCCAGGTGCCGTGTGTGTTATCAATACATATACCTTAAGAATGCATTGCACATTTTCTGTCCTGCACAAGCAAGACTTGCCTGAAATTCTGAAATAATCCAGACTTAAAGGTACTTCTTCCACGGAGTATCAAGTCTAAGTTGGTTCAACGATGAAAATTTCATAAAGTAAGCAGCCTACTCTAACTGTTCAAAATGTTAGGTATAAAAGATTTGAAAAGCGATCATCCAACAGATCACGTGCCTCGTCCTTTCCACCCAGCTGCTTTACATGTGACACGTTGTTCGCTCCAAATTCCACTCCAAAGAACCTAGCAATGACTCCTCGCGGTTAGTCTAGCGCAATATCGGCAAAAAAGAGAAAAAAAGCGGTTACCTCTCCCCCATGTCGAGGAGCTCCGGCATGAACGTAGTGCAGATGAGCTGCGGGACTCCCACCTGTTGTTGTTCCTTGTTCTGCTCTTGACGGACAAGGTAGCGGGCCAGCCGATGTCGCGAGGCCTCGTCCAGAGCAGCGTCGGCCTCGTCGAACACAAAGAACGGGGTCGGGTCGCACTTTTGCAGGGCCAGGATGAATGTCAGCGCCGCGAGAGACTTCTGCCCGCCAGACAAGTTGCGTAGCTCGCTCACCTCATGACAGCCTCTGAACCGCACACGTAGGGATATTCCCTTGGGCTCAGGAGGATTGTCTTCATCGTCGGAATGCCGCTGGAAAATTCAAGAGGGCATCTTTACTGCTAGTGCGTTTAAAGAATTACCAGAAGGAACTGCTTCATCTTCACCTTTCGTTTTGATCCGACGTTTGAGCCTGAAGTACTATCATTGTCCTCGTCGTCCAAGATGAACACCATAGTGGCACTGCCTCCAGGCGCCAGCTCCTTGAAGATCTCGGAGAAGTACTTGCTGACCTGCCGTCGACCAAGAATGAAGTCAGGGCTTACTTCAACGCATAGTTCAGCTTACCTGCTTGTACGTGAAGTCCACTTTTGTTCGTCGGTGCTGGATGACAGTGTCGATCATCTCCAAGAGTTCGTTACGGTCTCGAACGACTTTTCGGCGGCGCTCCCGAACCTTTTCCTTCGCTTCCAACAAGTTCTGCTGCTGCTCCAATGCCAACACGTTCACAACCCCGTCCATCTCGTCACAGCGCTGCTCCACTTGTCTCAGCATCTTGTATTGCTTAGATTTGGTCATTTTTGAGTACCTGGAAAAAAAAAGAGTACAAAGTTGTCACCTAGGAATTGTCCAGCATGAATGGACAATTTTGTACTTGGCAATCTCTTGCTGAGGCAGGGTCCCCTCTACTTGAAGATACGCTTCCTCCCTAGCGGCCTCCAGCCTCTTCCGCTTGGCCTCCAAGCGCTCGAACTTGCTGGCTAGCTCAGTCTCCTCGACCTTCAACTTTTGCCCCACCTGCTCCCTCTCCTCCAGTTCTGCAACTATCTCCGTTTTCTGCTTCGTCAGCTCCTCCAGATTCTTCTCCAAGTCTGCTCTGTCTGACTGGAGCTTGGACAGCCATTGACGCTCGCTGTCCAGCGCGGACTTGACCTCTGCAAATTGACTGCGCAACACTTTTGTCTCACCGACTGCTTTCTCTACGTCGCGCCGCCTAAACATGAGACCCTCATACAGCTCGAGTTCCTTTTCTCGCTTAAGCTTCTCTAAACGGCTTTTTTCGTGAAAAGCCTTCTTCTGCGCCGTGTTCAGCTCCTTGACGTCGTTGATCAGCTGTAGGAACACCTGGGAATTCGCCTGGCTGGCACCTTCACTGCTCGCTAACTCGTCCAACCCATTGAGGTCAACCTCGAGTGCTTGGAGGTCGCACCTCAACTTGTGCGCTGCCTCCCGCGTATGACTCAGCTCCGATCCATATACCTCCAATCTCTTGCTTAGGTTCTGCTTTCTCAAGACCAGGTCGGACAGGTGTTGTTCGCAGCGGAACGCCTTCGACAACACCGTCTCTTTCTCCGTCAGGGCCCTGTTCCTCTGGTGAGAACAATAGGCGATATTCTTGTCGATCGTCTCAATTTGCTCATCCACAGCATTCAACTGGTCAGCAGCGTTCCTCGACACGTGATATTGGTTGAGAAGAGCCTTCTGTTTAAGGTAGAAGCCACCTCTGACAACGCCATCGGAAAAGGCTTGTTCGCCACTCAGTGTGACCCGGTCCAATTTGCGATCAAGAAAAACATCGGTGTCATCAGATATATTCTCCGTCAAAACCTTCTGATCCAGTAGGAACCTCATGGCCTTTTCTGCATCTGGATCGAAGTTGATGAAGTCAAGCAGCCAACGTGATCGCGGAGGAAGTTTGCTGTTATCCGCTCTTGGGGTGTAGAGCTTATCCATTGAGAGAAAGTACACCTCTCCGAGCAATTCCATTTGCTTCATGCGCTCCAGTAGCTTCTTAGCAGTTTCCGCCGTCTTGACCACTGTGTAGAAGAGCTTTCTGCCAAGCGTGACACTCAAGGCCAACCCCATGGCATCTTTCACTTCCAGAGCATCTTCTTTTATTTCGAATAACTCTGCCACTAGACCGACCACATTCTCCTTTATCTCCTGGTCGTCGTTGGCTCCGAGTACCTTCTTGAGAGACTCGAACCCCACAATCAGAGGCCTGACGCCAGCATTCTTCTTCAGCTTCGCATTAGCTTCGATCAGCTTGTCCCGGAGTATCCCAGACTCCCTGGATAACTTGCTCTTTTCGCGCAGCAGCCCGTTCAGCTCTAGTCCCAGCTTACTGGCATGGGCTGCCACCTCAGACTTCTTCGCCTGCAACGACGTGTACTCTTCAGACACCTCTTCGTGCTTGCGCACACTTTCTTTGCAGTCGTGTATCTCGGCAGCCTTTGCCTCGCAGAAAGACTCTACTTGAGCAAGCTCTCGTTTCTTTTCGATGATCTTGCTCTCCATTTCAGCCCTGCGACTCGTGATCCAGTCGTTCTTCTCCTCCTTGGACCGAAACTCAGCGAGGATTCCCTTCCTCTGAATCATATTCTTGAGAATTTCGTCCTTTCGTGTCTTCTCGAGTTCAGCATCTTCAAGGTTTTTGGCAGCGAGAGAAAAATTTATCTCCAAGTCATGGAGTTTCTCTTCTTCCTTCCTTATTGTCACATCCAAATTTGAAAGCTCTCTGGCGTTTTCCCTTTCAGCTTTCTGGGCATCTTTGAGCAGCGGGAGCTTCTCCTCGAAAGACGCCTCCAGTGCCGCAATCTTGGTCACTTCCTTCTCAATGTCCATTTGCAAGGCCAGTCTGGAATCGCCTGCCAGTTTTATCTCTGCTTCAGTGGCAGCTTCTTCAGCCTTGACATCCCGCAAGCGAAGCTTCTCACGCTCGAGCTCGAGACGCTTGGGCAACAGTTGCGCCCTGACCAAGTTGCTCTCGTTCTCATTGTGTCTGATCTTTGCTACAAGTTCACGTCTACGATAATCCAGCAGCACGTACTCCAGGGCTCGCTTCTTCCTCTCCAACGACTTATACTTGCCAAGAAGTTCTACATCTTCCTCCAGGTCCTTCAACTCGCTCTCGTACTCTTCTAGGGTCTCATCAATTTCTTCCAGCTCTTTCTCGCTCTCCCTCAGCATCCGTTCCGCCGATGCCTTTCTCCCGCCAAAGCTCCTCGCCCCGGCCAACTCAGCGACTATGGCCAGTCGCTTGGCGTCGGTGGCGGAAGCCAGGTCGCAGATCTGGCCCTGTCTCACAAAAAAGTAAGGATTCTCGGGTGAGAATCCGGCGCTCCGCATAAGCGAGAGAAGGTGCTCGCGGGATACGGCGGTGCCTTGCAGGAAGAACGAGTCCACCTTGATGGGGCCGAGATGCCTCTCGATGACCACCTTACCGTCAGGCAGCGGAAATCTCCCATCCGCGTTGTCCAGCACCACCTGGACGGTCGCCCGAGTCGGAGCCGGACCCTCTCCGTCACCGTTAGTGCTGTGCATCAGGAAGCGCCTCTCCACGGCTGAGAACTTCGGGCACAGCAAGACCAGCTCCAGCGCCCGAATCAAGTTTGACTTGCCTGACCCGTTCTTGCCCACGACCACGTTGATGCCTTGGTGAAAGACGAGCCGCATCTCATCGTAGGAGAGGAAATGCGACATCCTCACTTCCTCGATGAACATTTTGGCTTCGAGGAAGGCCAAGAACGTTGATCAGGAGGAGAAGAGACCAAAGCAAAATGGCGGAAAAGCGGAAGCTGAATTTGTGCCCATTTATGCATCAACGTCTTTTCTTTTCTCTACTTGCCCGCCTGCGCCTGTTGAGATCTGGTCTAAGGTTGAACCGGACGAGCCTCTCAGCGGACCAGCTTGTGCAGCTGCCTCGCTGAGATGTGCGTGGGACTCATGAGGTGCGCCCACGCCAACGCCACGTTTGCCTGGTTCACATTTTTGGTGCCAATTTTGTCAGAACTGGCACTTTTCGAAACTCTTCGGTCTGTTCTTCGGGGCCTCCTACGTGCTGCTTGGGAGTGGGGTAGGTTTCTGGATTCTCCAGTCCAAGGTCTTGGCATGTGCTGGCCGACCTAACATGCATGCTTCACGCATCCACCAGGTTCGCATGGAAGCATCCGGAGTCGGCGTCCAGGAACTGGAGATACTGCTGGAGCCGATGGACGTTGCTGACGACAATCCATACGTTCAGTTGTCATCTCCCTTTTGGCCTGGTTGTAAGTGACCCAGACTCCTTCCTCGTCCCCCATGACGTTGCTGTACTTCATAGGTCGCCGCTCGGTGCCACGGAGCCTGCTGCTAGTGCCATGAACATGATGCACTTCCGCAAACCTCAAAGTCAAAGTTAAAACCCGTTCTTAAGCATCTTTTCAGTAAATAAATGTTCATTTTTTAATATTGATGACAGAGTTGCACTGCAAATGTCAGTTTTGCTGATAACTTTCTAAGTGTCTTCGCCAGCTTTGTGATGATTAACGTGTGCCATTGCCAGCTAATGAACCAGAGCACATTTTGTCCCCATAGGCATCTGAAGTTGCTGTCGGGGTGTCCGTAGAATGTGAATAATGCCAGAACCATCGGTAAGCGGCATGAATGTGATAGAAGCCCTGAAGAGTCATTACTTAACTTCTAACGATAGCAACAAAAATTACATCACATAAAGAAATTTACCGGATTAGACAAGTAGACACAGACACTTTACAGGACCGAATCTCTCCAATGGTCTTGGTCCCAATGCCTGGAGTCAGAAAGAAGGAAGCTTCTCCTTCTACCACGCCACCCAAAGGAACAATTCAGGAAATGCAAACATAGTCAGAATAAAACCAATACTCTCCTTCTCTTACAGGTGACTGAGGTCAAGAAAATAAGGCGGCTGGCTACTGAGCAATTCAACCGAGAACTGGAGGTGAATCTGCCAATCCAGAGCCTCGTCAGTACAGTGGCAACATGACTTGGGTCGCAGTACGAAGTGGCGTGCACTATGCGCAAGTCCTGGCAGCCTCGTTACCGCAATGCGGCCCCATAGGACTCCTGGCCGGAGGAGCTCAGCACAAAAGCACTCACGAGAATGAAGAGACTCTAACCTGTTCCATACTCATGTGCTTATGCCCTTGTTTACGTCTCTCTCTCTCTAAATGCTTATGCTTCTCTGGCCAGGCTTCACATTACACAAGCCAAGCTAAGCATCTCC
>JAAUXU010003086.1_pt1 | contig 48649 bp, 39 predicted proteins | sample 7278151 | NCBI WGS metagenome assembly JAAUXU01 (sample SAMN14350113, study PRJNA611818) | marine sediment metagenome | isolation source: surface marine sediment (1.8m) | place: French Polynesia: Moorea | collected 2018-08
CCACTTCAACTGACTCCTTCTCTAGCCATAGAAAGCTACTGATAAGTACTGGTGCCACACAGCTAAGTCATGCAGGCTTAGCTAGACCTATTGGTATAGCTATCTATGACCTATGTAGTAAATGCAACATTCGACCTCAATTTCGGCCTCAAAACGGCCTCGTAATGCAACTTTGCATAGCCTAGGTCCTTCTTGTTGACCCAAAGGTCTCGCATGCCAAAAATGAGCCAGATCCGTGAAGAACTGAGAGCGCCAGAGGGGCACAAACATACATACATACCCGAACAACTTTATATAGAGAGATAATCCACTTCAGGTTGGCGGAGATCGCCGCCGCCCAGATGACGGCCTGTACAACGCGCATGGTGACCTACGCGAGCGGGTCGCAAGAGGAAATAGCGTGCTCTTTATCAACGATCATGAGACCAACGAGAGCTACTATGACAACGTCATCTTTGCACTCAAGAAGTTCACCGGCGGAATGGGCGACGAGGACGAGGAGCAACCAGATGACAACAAGACTTGGTCAGAGATGTTAACTTGGCACTTCTAAGTTTCTGCCACTTGATGCGACGAACAGTGTGTTCATATGGCATGAGGGTGCGAGCGTCGTTTGCTTTCACAGGATACTGAAGTACAAGACTAAGGTCTTTTATTGCTTTTCCAACATGCAACCAATCTTAACGACAGCACCGGACTCTTCATGAAGCTTAGCTTCTTTTGACTCCGTCACTTCAGGGACTTTCTTTCTCACTGCAGGATGGACTACTTCCTACGGCCAGTACATGTGACTTCTCGCATCGTCTGCACAGAGAAGGCCAATGGCGAAGCCGCCCACATGGCCGTCAGAGTCCTGAGGGGAAAGTTCTACCTCATCGCAGGGTCCAAGAACGTTCATATGCTACTGAAGGACGACAAGGATTTGACACATTACACTGACGGACGATATCAGGTACCTGAGCATCAATTTGAATATCGTACGTAGGTTAATTTGAACTATTTTCTGAAAAAAATCATCCCAGCTAAGGCTGGTTGTTCCTTTGGTCCTATTCCATTTCATTCACATGTTCAGCTGCAGTCAGACGCGCCTGATGTTCCTTAATCTTCCACTCCATTGCATCCTTCATCCTGAGTGCCACGTTTACTATAGCCAGCTCTTCACCGGCACTTTCGGGTTCACCCAGGAGTCGGTCGAGTTGGTCCACCTCTTTTCGTTTTTGGACTGCATTGCTTTTCCTCCTCATGGCCTCTTCCAATGCTTCTTTCTTTTCATTCTCCACGCCTTTGATCGCTTGAATATCCACGTCGATTCTTCGCTTGCGACCTCCAGGGCCCTCTGGTGAATAGCTTTCTTGGCTTCAGCCTCTTGTAGCCTTCGCTAGGGCGTTCTAAAGCGTCCTCTCCTGCCAAAATGCCTGTGCATAAATTTTGCACAGGCATTTTCTGAATTTGCCAAAAAGGAGATCATCAGTCTTGATGTCATCCTAGCCTTTGGAGTAGCATGCAATATCCTGCACATGCCACTACCATGCCCACATAACGTTACTAGTATTGTTTTCTCTAATTCAATCTTTAGGTCGCCCGCAATGTTGCCAGTGCAGCGTTGTCCCACCTATCCACGCTTTCGCCAGACCAGTGTGCGTTACTGCTCTCCTTCATGCACCACACGGCTGTCACCGCTGTGTTCGAGATCCTCCAGCCTGACTATCAACATGTGGTCAACCTGTCTCACCTGACTTCACCCAAGTTACTCTTCATCACTTGGACGTTGCCCTACGGCGAGGAAGATGAGACCGACAGTCTCTGTGCCCTGGCACCAGATGTTGTGCTGACATTTGCTGAGCAGCTCGGCCTGGAAGGCGTGCATCATGAGGTTGTGGCGGCGGACGAGGCCGAGACTCGAATGGCTGCTGTGCGACGAGGCTGCTATTATGAGGGCGAAGTTCTGTTCTTCCTCGACAGTGCAGGCAATGTGATCGGGCTGCTGAAGAAGAAGACTGCGTGGTACGTGGTCCTCAGGGCCATCCGCGAAAAGGCCTGCGCTGCTATGTTCGACTTCAAGAAGAATCCATCAGGATACTCCAACTCGCAAAAGGCCAAAAAGCTGGAGACACGGTTGCAGCAGATCCAGAACTGGCTCAACTTCGATGATGCTTGCCTGAAGGCCTGGCAAAAGCTGGGCACCGAGTTCCTAGTCTGGCTGGTGAGGCGGGACAGAGACGAGAATGTCAGGGGCATCTTTCCTGTGTTGTGGAAAACCTTTCTTGATGACAGGGGCTTCTCCGACAAGGTGGAATGCAACATTGACTGACTGCTGAAAGTGTGATTTTGCAGTGATTCTCAGTCCTAAAGGTTGTAGGAAGGAATGTTGATTGTTGTTGCAGACTTCTGCACCTTTGCCAGTGGAGCCACTGGTGCGACACTTGTCGGATCCTTCTACCACTACAGTATACTAATGCACCCGATTTGTTCAGTACTGGGGTTTGACATTAGTAACCTTCGTCAGACCCTTTTGGTTGAGCATTTCAGACTTATTTCCTTCGCCAATCTTGCAGTAAGTGTTCACTATTCACCACTAAACGCCGTCAGTCAATGATTGAACGAGAAGGTCAACCATAATCTAAACGAAATTGCGATTATGAGGTGACTCAAGCACTGTCTACTAATTACTGTCCAATTTCTCTCATCGCACTCATCCCGTGAGCAAAGCAAAGTCAGGACTACTCGGAGAGCACAGTTTTGGTCCCCAAGATGTGCTTGCTCTGGGTTGGGTGACGATTAACATGCGAGCTATGGCATACTGATGATGCAAGGCCTTAGAGGGTAGGCATGGCAGAACGGGCGGCCGGTTTGCTCTCTTCTGATCGGTGAGAGAAGACATGATGTCATCTGGCTGGCACAGAACTAGCAGAGGGAATGATCACGAAGCCTCATGTTCACTATTTATTTGGGATTGATGTGTCATCAGGTACAATTTTTTCTCGCCACTGCTTCTCTCAGTTCTACTGACTCTTGAACAAAAGTTATGGTTGGAGGGCCTCAATCAGATAAACGCCCTTGTTATTGTAAAGCGCATAAGAACGTCACGCGACCATTTAACTCCGAAATAGCTCGATTTTGTTGATACCTAATATTTTGTGAGACTTCTATTCTTTTAGTCAACCCTGCCTGGACAATTGAGATGCTATATGAAAATCAGCCATTGTTGCAAGAGTCCAGACCTTGTTCTTGTGAAGTCATTCACTTACTCGGACTCTTCGTCTGTTCGCTGGCGTCGTCACCCTGTTTGTTTTGGCAATACTCTTCCGGTCACGGTCGCAATCCTTCGCCTGACTTCTGGCTGGACCCGTGACGTCACTGAATGTCTTGTCTACATTGTCTTCCTTGCCCGTATTCCCATACCTTCCCACTGAGATCTTGCTGCTGATGTCTGACTGTGGCTACTACACAAATCGAACGTCCTATGGTATTCCGCCTGAATCTTTATACACTGTCCGGCAAGAAAGATTCTTTTCCAGTGTTTCTAACATCTCTGAACATATCATGGTTTTATTTAGTCTCTATTGCCGGGTCGTATTGCAGCACTATATGGTCCAAGTTTTGACTGAGATGATTGCACCTGTTCGAGGCCTTCCCCTCATTGTCGGACGGGGCCGACCTGTCTGTAGCCTCCTGGTGAGGAAGGTCTTCGTGTCCTCGATGCCGTCTGTGGCGAAAACAAGTACATTGGGACCAGAGAGCTGTTAAAATGTCACTTACAACAGCCCGCTGATCTGCACCCAGAATGGTGCTCCCGCGCACAGACGTGCGATGCAACCTTCTCGAGAAGAGGCTGGGGTCTGCCACCGCACCTGAACTGCCACGACCGGGTGTGTGGATGCCTGTAGCCAAGGAGGCAGGTGCCAATCACCACCAACCACCTGTCGCTCGAGGCCGCTATTCAGGAGACCTGGACCGACATGCATGCCGCATACATCACCTTCTGCCACTGGATGCATGCTGTTATCAATACTGACAGTGACGCTTTTGAGAAATAAATGCGGTATGATGAGATATAAACGCGTTCAACTTCATCCAGATCAACGGCGTGGGCCGAGGCATTCCCATGTTGTAAAATGTGCCCTATTATATGGTGAACCCAGTTTTGGCTGAGGCGCTCCAGCTATTTCTCGTTGAAGAGGCTTCAGTCGATGAACTGTTACTCGATTGGGGTCAGGGAAACTGATCCAAAACCCTGGAAAGGACCTTCTTTGTCCTTTGAGTTTGCATGACACAAATTGCGACGTTGGACGGGTCGATCACTGATGAGTGTCACACTATGCCTGCGATTCTTCCTTAATCAAGTCACTATAAAGTGATACCTCCACAGTGACTTCATCTGATGTGGTCACAAAATATTTTCCCTCAGCCCAAAAATATCGACAGGAAAGCAATAATTTCGCGTTAAGTACTTGACCGCCCTCGTGCAGTAAAAGTTCTGAGCTATGCCAAACCCCTCAGTGCCAAAACGCAAATTTTTCAGTCCTACCTTTCAAATAGTTTGTTCATTATTTTGAGTATATTTTCCGTTGTCTCAGTTTCGTGCCTGAAGGACTGCACGTGTGCTACGTACTCAGACACGCTGTGAATATCGTATCATAGGTCCAATAACATTGTCATTATAGGTGGGTTGTCGTTATATGCGATGTCGTTATAAGCGGGGACCACTGTAGTAATTTCAAGATATAAGTGTGAATCGGGGGGGAGGGGGGCTTAGATGAGTTACACATACACTGCATAAGAAAAATGCCTAGAGACCTAGAGTGTGTATGCAAACCCTGTTGGATGAGGTGATCACCGTTCTCAATAAAATACATGCAGACAATCTGGATTACCTCACCCGATCGCAAATAAACGGATTTCTTCAAATGAACGGTAAGAGTATGCTAACAATGTTATTGGACCTATGATACGATATTCACGGCGTCTGTAATATGATGAGACACCAGCTGTGCGCAGTTCTCCACCTATGCTTACTCTCCTACCCCATGAATCCTCCCCTTGTAATGCATCGTATCTTAAGTTCATATATCCACAGCACATATCTCATGTATCTGCAGTACAGTAGTATCTCATGTATCATCTCACAGTAGTATCTCATGTATCTGCAGCACATACGGTACCTACATGTTACCTTACAACTCTGTCCTACATGCCTCCTATATGCACAACTCTCTTCACCTCTGTTCAGCTCATATTGCAGTATCCAAAGGACAATAATCACTCTCGATCTGACCTTCTCTGAGTTCGTTCCATTTTCTACCTGATGAGTCTGCCTCACCCTCGGTTCGTTACACCCTCTTATTTTCTACATATTGGACAGTTCAGAATAAACATCTCTCACCGAAAGACCTCTTGTCTCGTGACTTAACGCAGTACATCATACCTATAACTAAAGCAAAGATTTTGCAGACTTCTCCTGGACGTTGGCGAAATTCGTCATGCTCGACAAACCAAAAGCGCAACAACTTGAGCTCTCCATGCTATGTGCAAAACAATCTGTCTACCTCTGAGAGAGCAAAGGAGCAACTTTGCAATTTTTTGCAACAAACGTCGCACTCCTAGCACGAGCGGATCCTTTTCCTGCTTGCCTTGGATTCACTCGTACGAGGAGCTGGCAGGACTCGTGGGCTGCGGGCGGGCTCAGGTCGGTCCGTACGATCACCTTCAGCTAGCAAGCAATTTGGTGACGTTCTGTTCGAAAGCGAGGTCAGCGGGAAGCAGTTCGAGCTGGGCCATCGTGGCAATACTGATCGATGAACCTTGATCCCGTTGAAATACCGTGCTTAGCGAAAAGATTAGCCGCTGGCATGACGTCACCTCATGCGCTAGATTGGGGCAGTTTGAGGTGGAACACACAGATATGATACTTGGGCACAATGTTGAGCATAGAGGCTCATTGTCAAGGCCGCCCATTTTGGTGCTACAGTGCTCAAAACGAGACCAAGTGGACAGGGCAGCATGCCACAGAGGCTGGAAATTTGGCTTTTCAGGGGGTAGACATTGAAGCAAATCTCGGCCTCATCCTCTTGATACCTCTGATGACAGCCATCTGGTCCGCAAGGCACCAAAAAGGGCAGCCCTGACAATAAACCCCTGTGCTCTCCAGCCTTACAACACGCAAGACTCTCATGTCCCTGTACCAAAGCAGCACCACGGCCAAGCGATAGACAAGCGTCTGGAAAGATAGCACGTTACGATGATTCATTTGTCTCACGCTCCTCATCTTCTTCCACAGATACAGATTAGCCATACCGGCTTGAGCTTGCCCTGGCCGCACTCTTTGCTGCACTTATTAGTCACTGGATCCGACGAGTCAAGCGTAAACTGCTAACCTAGTGACTAATGTAACCTCCAGGCATAACGTGACAAGTGTATAGGTATGATGCGCTGGAAAAAATACGCCAAACAGCACATTTACATGTAAAGGTGTATATATGAACTCATAATTATGAGTTCCCAAAAAAAAGGTGTCAATTTTTCGAACACTTGTATTGAAAAGTATCTGGTGGCAGCACTGCTGACTCCTAGTACGCACTTGAAACGGCATTTCTCTGATTTACAATGCCGTGGAGTCACCTTTCTCTTGAACCGAGGCCTTGAGCTCAGGTGACTGCTGTCGCACGTATCCTCATAGAAGTTGCTGTGGTGGACAAATTTGGCTAGCAACGACATGAGCAGGCATGAGGAGCACTCGGCATGACTGTATCGCACGTTCGGAGCGTTCCACACGGTGACGTCACAAACACGAGAGCTGCTGATTGGCGGCGCTAGCGCGTAGACGAGTTGGTATTTCACTGGTTCATAACGTTTACTCGCCCTCGTGCAAAGTAATTTGGCACATTTGTACGTGTTCCAGTCGCGTCCAAACGGCAAGTAAGAAACATACAGACGGAGGTCCAGGGTCCGGAGGAGAAAAAACCCAGGACTTCAGTTTCGGCTCTATTTCTCCAGTACGTATCGAAAATGCTTCGGTTCTACACGGGCTCCGGTCCTTAATGTGGAATCCGATATTTCTGAAAAGCAGGCGAGTGTCAGCACTTCCTCAGCGAAATGTAAAACTGTGCTTGGACAGTTCTGGCTGTCCCAAGAGCTGGATCAGTCCAGTGATTCGTTGAATGCTGTGATAGACAGTGATGAACAGACAGCAGACAATGGCGCACAATCGCCTCTGTCGCTACTACCACAATGGAAGGACGTGCCCTCATGCACGATGCAACTTCATCCATGACCAACAAGGCCCCCAACCATTCCATCGCCAGGTGCAGCCCAGGGGCTTGGCCAGGGGGAGCAGCCAGATGCAGCCCAGGGGCTTGGCCAGGGGGAACAATACCTATGGGAGAGGCGCACACCCCGCTAGAACAGACCGCGTTCACGAGTTGCTCGGCAGGGGTGCCGGGGGAGCCGGTAGGGGTGGCCGGGGTGGCAATGTCGCTCCGGGAAGGAGGACGGCTGCTTCGGACTCCGGCGACCCGCTCGCCATGCTCAAGAGCATTCCATCGCACATGTGGAGCGAGCAATTCAAGGAGCGCAATATCTTTGGAGAGCTGTGGGGAAAACTCTTAGCGCAAGTCCGAGGTGGTTCTTCAGGCCAACCTCCTCTCGACTTAAAGCAGGAGCGTGAGATACTCGATAGAAGTATAAAGCTCATCACTGCTGCTCCCTCGTCGTTCTCGCTCCCTGACTTCGACAACATGCCCGAAGTCATCGATGGCTACCGGAACGCCGTCACTCGCAGTTCCCACACTATCGACATGGTCCAGAAATTCAAACTGAACTGCGCATCCGTCATACTTAACTTCGTGGAGAAGATGTTTGACAAGGAGTGGACGCGTGCTCAAAAGGATGTGAGTGAAGAGTTAAAGGAATGCGTCGAGATCGCGGAAGGCCTCCTGTCCAAGCGCGTCCCGGACCACAAAGAAATGATGCAGAAGCTCGAGGATTTGTTCGATAAGGTCGAAAAGGATTTCGAGATCAAGCAGACTGCCAGCGCCGTGAACATATTTAAAGAGGATCGCCGCTTGGCCCGACCCTACGGCATGGGGAACGAGGACGTGCTGGCGTCGGACTTAGACGAGGCGCCGGCGGAAAACAGTTTCGGCACTTTCGAAGACTGGCGCGTGCCCCATATCTGGTGGCTCACGCAAGGGGAGCTGTTCAGTGCCCGACTGCTGCCGAAGTTTCTGACGCACAAGGACGACTCTGGTGGCGTCTACCCATCATCGACGGAGTATCTAACTGTAATGCGCCGCGTCATGACTGGTATGACGTTCGAGAAAGGATATTCAATCATCTCGCCGCGTTGCTGGGTCAAGGGAACCGGTGGCAAAGGTGCTTCGACGAAGTCATCGTCATGCGGCTGTCCACTAGTGCGGAATTCGGGGTCGAGGGACTCAAGGTGCTGTTGCCGCTGTGACAGCCGGTTCACCGAGTTTCACTGCCGGCAGCGCCTGCACAAGTCGAGTCTATGCTGGCAGTGCTTTGTCACTGAGCAGGACCAAATACTCGCTAACGGAGGCACTGATATGTACAAGTTTTCTGTCGAAGACTTCTCAAGCTCCGGAAAGCTGTTCCTCGGCTCGATGGAACAGTGGTCACGGAATCCGTTCTCGGTCAACTGGAGAACGACTGGAAAGCTCGTCTCACCCAATCTCGTCGCTGTCATCGTTTTCGGCGACGCAGAGAGGCAGAAGCGGCATCGTGGCAATAAGGATGATGAAGACGAGGATCCTACGATGGGCGCCAACAACCGGACTGACGAAGTCAAGCAACTGGAGCGGGGCGACCGCATTTTTTGGGGACAGGTCGTCGATCATCCGGTATCGAAGAATCCCGGACAGTTCAGGAGCCAGGAGTTCAAACAGCGTGAGGGGGGAAGGCTGTGCATCGACATGCACGGCGTGGTGGAACCGGAGAGGAATCACTGTCTCGACCTGAGTGAAGTGTTCACGAAGAATGCTAAGGTTTGTGTGATCGACCTGCAGACCTTTGTCCCGGAGTACATCTCGCTGCTGAAGGCTTACGAGAAAATGGCAAAGCATAAGCTCCCATTCAAAGACGGACTTTTCCTCAACATGTGCGGAGAGGAGCGCCCAGACCTCTCTATGTGCGACGGCCTTCATGTCGCACCAGGCGAAATTTCAAGTAGTGGTGACTCGACTGCTACATCCATGGGATCGCAAACGGCGGTTGCTGCCATGTCGCTGAGAGTGCCAGACGAGGACTTGGTGCGGAAGATGGTGGATGAGTCGAAGTTTATACCGATCCTGGAGATTCGGCAGCACGACAACCTGAAGTGTCAGCTCGAGCGAGACCTCCTGTCGCTCATCCACAAGAAGAAGCTGGACAAGGGACAGCTAATTAACTTCACTGATGCTCTAAAAAACCAAGTGCATCTGACGCAGGGACCGCCCGGCACTGGAAAGTCCTACCTCGGCGTGGCTCTTGTGGAGGCGCTCATCACGATCAGACGCCTGTGGATACAGAGGAACCCGAGCGTGGGGACACCGCCAATTCTGGTCCTATCGTATAAAAACCATGCAATAGACGAATTTCTTGTCGACCTCCAGAGATCGCTTCCCAGTGAGGACTACAGTTATGGGTACCCCAAGCTAATACGCATGGGCAAAACCGACGAGCCCGAGCTCCACAGGATCTGCGAGCGCACGTCATTCCGCGACTCGGAGCTCGTGGTGCACTGTGAGCATGCCCTGAGGCTCTTGAATGACGGGTTAAGGGATTCTGAGCGCGTTGTTAAGGAACTGAAGCAGTTTCCTCAGCTGCGGGAGTATGTGGAACACCACATGAGTCTGCCGAGGCGCGAGCGTAGGTCCGATAGGGACGGATCGGAGGCGTGCAACCTTGCAACGCGATTGGTAGTGGAGGCTCTGGCGCGAGTTGTGCTGTGGCGTAAAGATGACGAAGATTCCATCGAGGAATTACGTTCCCAACAGCAAGAGGACGACAGCTCCAACTCTGACATTGGCATCTTATTTCCATCTTTGAATGTCAGAGGCTACATGCAGGAGGAAGAGGTCAAGAAGTTGGAAGCTGCTCAGGGAGAGTGGGAGTATGGATTGAGGGACCGGAGGTACCGACGCAGCTCCGATATTGTGAAGCAGAACCCGGAGTGGATAGTGGATGACGAGGCCATCAAGTTGCCGCTGCTCGCCACGGGTTCGCTCACCGATGCGAGTCAGTGGCGGTCGGTGGTTCACCACTTCTTATGCGGCGGGATGGACCCAGCAAAGCGGTGTGACATTTCTTCGTGCAGAGAGATGAAGTCAAAGGGAAGCAATTTCTGTGAGTCACATCGCTGTAACTTCGAGGCTGACGAATTGTCTTGGTGCGTAGAAAGCAAGGCGGTCAACCTACAGTCGGGTGAGACACACCCGAAGTTTTGTTGGGCGCACTTATGTCCCTCTCCGGAGTGTTTAAGACCCTCGGTTGGCGGAGAGGATTACTGCGAAGTACACAGCTGCTTCTACTGCAAGAAAGTTGGTCAGATCCCAGCACGTCCATCCACCGCACTACCCCCGCGAAACACCTGCGACATTCACCCTCTCTGCTTGGTCGATGATTGCACGGAAGTGTTGGGGAATGACACGGTCTACTGCGACAAACACAAGTACATGTGGTGCTCGTTCTCCGACCCTTATAACCCACAGTTTTGGTGTAACGGTTATCGACTGTCAGCCGAAGTTCCTTTTTGTGCCACGCATGCTGAGATGGTGAGACAACAGCAACTGGCTGAAGAGGCCACTATGCGAGCGCAGGCAGTGGTGAAGTGCCACGGCACGACGACGAAGAACAAACCTTGCAAGAGTAAGTCTCAACCGGGCTCCGACTACTGTGAAGCACACCAACACCAGGCGCCGCCGAAGATATTGCCAAGCGCTGGATCTACAGACGATCGAAGCAACGCGCATGAACCCGCAACTGCAGTCTCGCAAGTCCCGGCAACACCGCCAACTGTTGCCGTGTCAGCACCGTCCACAGCCGTCGCGGGCATGAATGGCCCACAGAGCGAAGAACCCGCATTCGCAGATGCTCAAGATTCTCATGGAGGTGCACGGCTATTGGATGAGGAATCTGACGAAGAAGCAATGCTCGAGCGAGTGCGGCATCTGCGTGAGATCGGGGGCGACCTAGACGACGGCAATGAGACAGACATGAGCGGGTCCTTCCTCAGCACCGAAGGCTCGGATAGCGACAGCGATTCGGGCACGGACACTTCAGACACTTCAGACGTGTCGCAAGCATCAGAATCCAAAGTGGAGGACTGCGGTCTGGAGAAGGATAGAAAAGATGGAAGCAGGAAACAGGATGGCGCGGATGGCTTTGACGCAAGTGCGAGCACCAAGACCATTCTCAAAAAGCTCAAGAAGCGGAAGAAACAAAATGGAAATAATAAGCAAGAGGCTTCGGCTGACGACCGGGACCGGGTGGACATTGGGAAGCTGAGCCGGAGCGATCCGCTGGAGTGGAACTGGCAGATGACACTGGAGGTGCGTTGGAGCAGCCTCATTTCATTTCTCCTCGAGCACATCAAGGTGCTGGAGAGACGCAAGAAACAGTGCAAGGAGCACATGTTCCGGTGGCGGTCAGCGCTCGCGTCTGCCAAAACCAAAGAGCGAGCCCGTGTGTTTGAAAAAAAGGAAGTTATTGGCGGCACTATTGTTGGATGCTTGAACCGGCTGGACGTGATCCGTGCGCAGAAGCCATTCGCCATGGTCGTTGAGGAGGCGAGCGAGGTGATGGAGCCGTACCTGAGTGCTCTGTTTACGGACTCGTTGCAGAAGTTGGAAATGATCGGCGATCATTACCAGCTTCAGCCCAACGCGTCGCAAAACTATGACTTTGTGCAGAACAATAACATAAACATTTCGATGTTTGAGCGACTAATATCTGCTCCTTCGGGCTACCAGGTGCCCAACGGCATCCTCCAGATTCAGCGGCGAATGCGCGCCAACATCTGTGATTTGACTCGAGACTTCTACCGTGACCTCGTGCGCATTGAGGACCACGCCTCGTGCGCCACCAAGCAACTCGCGGAGCCGGCAGAGACTGAGCACCGCACTCTCGATGTCTTCAAGGGTCGGGAAATCCCGGGCATCGGTTCCCACATCTTCGTGTGGACGCACGACGGGAAGCAGACCCAGTCAAAGGTTGGTGTCAGTCGCGCTAATCTTGAGGAGGCGGACCGTGTTGTCGCGGTGACGAAGTTTCTCGTGGACGTGGGAGTGAAAAAGACAAGCATCACTGTGCTGGCACCGTACAGTGGGCAGGTGCGCGAGCTCCATGACCGGCTGAAGCGCGAGGGACTGGTCCATTTCCGCGACAGAAACACGTCAGTGAAAGTCAGTACCGTCGACCGATACCAGGGCGACGAAAATGATATATGCGTCGTCTCCCTCACTGTGGACGATCAGTCCCACACTCAATTTGTCAAGATCCAGAACCGCATGATCGTGTTGCTGTCTCGACCGCGGCTCGGCCTCATAATCGTCGCGAACGACGAGTATGTCAAGACCGAAACGACGAAGCATTGGAAGGTCGTCTTTGACAAGCTGCGGCATCCTTGCGCGAACGATACCGCAACTGAGCTGGCACTGCCCGCCGGACACAACTTTGATGGCTCGAGGATCGGGCGAAGACTGCCCCTGCGCTGCCCAGAGCACCCGACATGCATTGAGTTTGCCGAAACCCCTCAGGCCCTCAAGAAGTGGTTTTGCCACCAGATGTGCACGAGTAAGCTCCCATGCTCACACGCGTGCAACCTCGAGTGCCACTGGAGGAACCCCACCGCTCATCGCGAGAAGTGCGACGTTGTGATCGACTCCCCCTGCTCTCTCCATCCGGAGGACATCTCTTGCCACGTTCTGTTTTCCGGCATCACCGCGACCAGTATCGATGATGCCGTGAGCAAGTACATTTGTCGCATCAAAGTTGACAAAACGTTGAAGTGTGGGCATTCGATAAGATTGGGGTGCTACAACCTGTGTGCCATGGAGAGCGGGTCCTTCCCGTTCCCCGAATGCCACGAGCCCTCCCCGACCCTCTTCCCGCGGGACTGCGGCCACGCGCTGCAGGTCACGTGCAAGCAACGCGAAGATTACGAGGGGCGGGTAAAAAAGCCTCCGAACTGTCAGGAGAAGGTCCCCTACATCCCAACGTGCGGCCACGAGCGCAGAGTCACGTGCACCATGAGACAAGCCTACGAAAGCAAATCCCACCAATTCAATTGCGTAAGTAAAACGAAGTCAAAATTTTTTAAATATGTGTAAGTGTTCTTAGCCGGTCGATTATGTATATTCGTTTATGTTCTACTCATTCCAGCCCAAAGAACTAGACAACGTGATGTTGCCTCGCTGCGGTCACACGAAAAATAGGGTGAAGTGCGCGGAGGACCGGCGACTCCGCGCGTGGACCGGGAAGTCCTGTCGGGGCACCGTCGAGGAAGGCGTCCAATATGGCGTGGTCGACGCCGCCTGTGCTGAGATAGTCGTGTTTCGCCGCAAGTGCGGACACGAGGAGAACATGAAGTGCAACGACGCTTTCGCCTACGCGGTAGGCAACGGCCCCCGATGTGACGAGAAAATGCTCATTCGGTCGCCTTATTGCGGACACGAAGTTGAGGTGCGGTGCAAGACGAGACACCTGTTCGATAGCATCAGACCGGTCCACCTAGGTCCTCCTCTAGATGACCTGACCGAAGACAACATTCCGCCTGTCCCTATTGACATGCCCGAAACCAAGTGTAAGGCTCTGGTCAGGCTAACGCTGACGTGCCGCCACCAAGTCAGAGTTGAGTGTCGCGATCTGTCTTCCCGGCACTTCTGCCAAGAGAGCGTCGACGTTACTTCACCACTTTGCAGCCACACCATCAGGGTGCCGTGTCGCCTCAAGAAGGACGTACTAAATGCTGACGTTTGGCACGCCTCCTCTAAGCCAAATTCAAGACAGCCAGTTCCACTCGAGAGCGTCGCTACCTTTGACCGCGTCAAAGGCGAGGTGCGAGAGCTCCTGCTTAAGTGCCGTTCCGACACGATGTACAACTTGCCGTGCGGCCACTCCCAGAGTCGCCCGTGCAAGCACCTGGGAAATCGCACGACGCGTTGCCTCGAGAGCGTTGAGTCCCAGAAGAAGCGCGAAGCTGCCGAGGACTTGATACGTCGCTTAAAATCGAATAATACTGTGAAGGCTGCATCGGACCCCTGGCATGAGCCGTGCAAGGTCCTCGTGGATGCGCCGTTGAAGTGCGGGCACACTGTTGCGGTGGCGTGCTCGAGGCAACGTGAGGCCACGTGCGACAAGTTCCGCGAAGTGCGTTGCTGGAACAGGCAGAATTGCAAAGCTAAGACCCTCCAGTTGCTTTGCCCAGAGTACTCGAAGGCGTTTGCATCGATGGAAGACAACCAAGAGCCGCGGTTCAGTTGCAAACGGGCCATTCGATTCATCTGCTCCGCTGGTGAACACACCCTGCGCGCCAACGTGTGTGAGAAAGGGTATCCCGACGTTTGCAGCGGGTGCCTGGAAGAGTTTGTCGCCAAGCACAGTGCTGCATTGGCAACTGCCAGATCCGCGTATCCGCAGGATCGAGCGCTTGCGCAGGAACAGTTGGTTGAGAGCTTTGTGGCCACCGACGAAATGACTGATTTAGAGACGGTGCTGCCGAGAGTCTTCGACAGGATCGGCGGCACGCACTGCTCGCCGAAGAAGATTAAGACAATGATCAGATCCATCCGCGAGTGCGCAGCCGCTCTGGGCAACAACTGGGTGGATTTGACGTCCTCCGAAGCAGCCAGCAATTGGGTGTCATTCAGTTCGTTGAAGAAGTTTTGGGAGGCCACAATTACGAACGCTGTGCAGACTGCGCGACAGAATGACCACCAGTTCGCCCCCCAACTCGTGCCGATCGTCTTCGCCTCGAAGGCGTATAAGGCTGGTGACCAAAGAGAGGACAGAGAGTTGCGACACGCCAGTGGTTTCATGGGTGAGCAGCGGCATTTTCTCTCCAATGGACAACTTCGACTCCGACAACTTACCGCCGACAACCTTGTTGCTCTTGCCGGAGAGCGTCGGTCCGCTGTATCTGTTGCGGACGGATGGAGCAAAGGGAAGCGGAGAAAGAAGAGACAGAAAAATAAGCCTGCTGAAGACTCCAAGAAAAACATGTCCTGCACGGCCTTCCTGGGCTTGGTCGTTGCGTTTAGAGTCACGCAGAGCAGCAAGGTGACTTCAGAGTCAACCAAGCTCACTGACCTTGTCCAGGTGGTCAGTGCGCGGATGAGCAACTCACAGAATGCAGATGACCTGCTTGCCACACCGCAGACCGCCGTCGTCGCGCTCGGGAAAGTCGAGATTGCACTCGACGACTCCTTAAACAAGGCTTTGCGCAACCCTTGTTTCGATGCTGTAAAAGTCAAGTTGTTCAGCTCCCACGAGGCGAGTTTCTCTGCTAGACTACCCAAGGCGGTTCTATGCGACGTCAAGACCGTGAGCGGGGCCACCTCGGACAGCTCCTCGGATTCTGGCTCGGAATCGGATTCATCTGATGCATCTGACATTTTTGAGGCTGGTGTGTTTAGAAACCTGTCCGACACTGCCCTCAGTGCCTTCCTGACAAACAACACTGTCGTGTGTGAGGCCGAGTTCTCGCTGGAGGAAGTCGATGTAGGGAATCTCGTTCTGAAAGCCCCATTCAAGCAACTGTCGACCCAGCTGCGCTTTCTGGCCCCCAAGCAGAAGACAAAGGGTCTTTTTACGGGGACCAACTACCTCGAGAAGTTGCGCCAGAGTAAGTTCGGAGACAACCCTAACGCGGAAGAGCTGGAAGGCAATCCGGTGCACTGTCTGCTCCTCCTGCTGGAAGCGATTGAGATGCAACTGATAGAGCAGAATGACGCTGAGAAAGAATTCGCTCGGTTTATTCGCTGCGGCAAACATCTCCTGCTCAACACGCCCAACTACAAGTTCACTCCACTCATCTTGCTCGCCGGGCTGCGGCTCGATCCCGATCGCAAAGACCAGAGCGTCAGAGAAGCCTATGCCCAGTGTATCAGTGGTTATGCTGAACTCCAAAAGTTGCTTACTTCTGATGAGCAAGCGCTGGTGGACAAAGTCGTGGCTGCAACGCGGGCACCCCACGATAGTGACCTGACGGACGCTGCACACAACCCACGAAGCTCGCCGAGACATGAGGATCCGATCGAGGCATGGGAGGAGCTGAAAGCAAATGAGGGTGTTAGTTCCGATGCAATGGATAAACTTATGAACCTGCAGGGTTTGCGCAAAGTGAAGCAGGAGGCGGTTCGAATTTTCAGTTTGAGCGTGAAGCTGATGCGCATGGATGAGGAGAAGCGGAAGTTGAACGTTCCAAACTTGAATTTTGTGTTCCTCGGCAACCCTGGTACCGGGAAGACCACCGTCGCACGCCTCCTGGGACAGATATTGCTGGACACCAAACTGCGTTCGAGCGCTGATTTCTTTGAGACGGACGGCCAGAAGGCTAAGGACGCTGGAATCAAGGAATTCTCCAAGAATACGGAGTCCGGAGTATGCTTCATTGACGAAGCCTACAACCTCGACTGCAGTGTTGACGGAGAAGGCAAAAAAATCGGGAATGAAATCCTGGTCAAAAGCGAAAACTCACGCGATCAGCTCACGTTCATTTTGGCGGGGTATGAAGACGAGATGACCCACCGCTTCTTCAGCTTCAACGAGGGTTTGCGGTCCCGCTTCAGGGACATTTACTTCGAGGATTTCGACCAAGAAGAACTCGAGCAAATCTGGCTCAATGTGCTAGAGAATAGGAAGTGGAAGGTGTTTCCAGACGACCGTCTGGTGTCTGCCAAAAACAAAGCTGCCACTGATACGGACAAGCTTCAATCCAGAAGAGGACGACAGCATGCAATACAGGCCACCCAGACATCCCCGGCGCACGACGAGTACGCTGTGGCACTCGCCAAGGTAGCTTGTCGGAGGATTGCCAAGCTAAGAGGGAAAAAGGGTTTCGGCAACGCCCGCGAAGTGAGGAAGCAAGTCGAGGCCGCGATCGGCAACGCGATGCACCGCGACGACTTTGACGAGGACGATATGCGGTTGCGCACTGAGGATGTGCTCGGTGAGAACCCAGTGCGTTGCGCCAAACTCAAGAAGGAACTGGACGAGTTGGATGGATATATCGGGTGGAATCGTGTGAAAGAAGCTTGCCAGACACTGGTGGAAGTCGTGTCCCAGAACTACGAGCGGGAACTGGAGGGGAAGAAGCCGCTGGAGGTCTTTCTCAACCGACTGTTCCTTGGCAACCCGGGCACTGGAAAGACGACGTGTGCTAAGATCTACGCCAAGATCCTCAAACATCTGAACCTGGTCTCCAATGGCGAAGTCGTCCTAAAAACGGCTGGGGATATCGGAGGTTCGGTCGTGGGCGAGGCCAAGAAGACGACTCTCGCACTGATGGAGTCCTGCCAGGGCAAGGTTTTAGTGCTGGACGAGGCTTACGCATTGAACGACAACCTCTATGGTAAACAGGCGCTCGATGCGCTAGTGGAGAAGATTCAGGATGGCGGCGACATCGCAGTCCTACTGCTCGGGTACGAAAAGGAAATGCTGAAGATGCTGCGGGATCAGAACCCGGGGCTCCAGCGTCGGTTTTCGCCAGAGAACGCTTTTTATTTCGACGACTACAACGAGGGTGAACTTCTGGAGATTCTCAAGGGAGTTTTGGAGAAAAAGGAGGTTGAAGGGTCGGTTTCCTTTCTAAAGGCGGCCACCAAAAAACTTGAGATCCTTCGCCAGTCTGAGAAAAACTTCGGCAACGCGGGAAGCGTCAACACCCTCGTGAAGGAGGCAATCTTGAGCGCCCAGAAGCGTAAGTCCAAGCGCCTTGAAGCCTGCGATGTCTCCATACCAGGCGACTCGGGCGACGATGACATTTACGCCCCGCTGCGGAAGCTCCGCCGGATGGACCATGTGATCGAGAAACTACAGGAAATCGAGGCAATTCAGCAGGAAGCGAAAGAATTTGGCGAGGGCTCACAGCGCTCTGGCAACTTCATCTTCAGCGGCGCTCCTGGCACCGGTAAAACGACAGTGGCTAGGCAACTCGCCAAGATTTTGTTCAGGATCGGTACGCTCGCTCACGCCAAGGTCAAGGAGACGACGGGACTGGAAATGACCGGGCAGTATGTGGGCCAGACCAAGACCAACGTGGAAAGCTTATTGGAGGAGGCGCGGGGCGGCGTGCTGTTCATTGACGAGGCGTACGAATTGGGCGGCGGCTCTTTCGGCAAGGAAGCGGTGACGGCGCTGGTCGCGGGGATGACCAACGAAAAGTATCGGTCGACTTGCATCGTGCTTGCCGGCTACCAAGCGGACATGCAGGAAATGCTGCAAACCAACGTGGGGCTGAAGTCACGCTTCGAGCACATGATCGAGTTTCCCGATTGGGATGCCCGCGACTGCGTAACCCACGTCATGGAGACCGTCGCATCCGGGCCGTACAGTTTCAGCGATGCTGACAAGCCGAAAGTCGAAGATCTGCTGCTCAAGGGTTTTGGCAAGATCACGGGACTGAAGGGCTGGGGCAATGCTCGTGACGTGGTCGAGTACCTGGAGACTATGCGCAAGATGCGTGCGGTGCGAGCCAAGCGCAATGCGAAGAGCGACGGAGAGTCCACGGATCGGCGTCTCGAGCTGGAAGATTTCCAGGCGGCCATGGAACAGACGGTGGCGAAGCGTATGGGGTCCGGCGCTCAAGCAGCTCAGGGTGACTACAGCACTGGAGATCCATTTGCAAGACTGGACGACTTGTACCGCATGCAGGACGTCAAGAAACAGTTGCAGAAACTACACAACATGTTCAAGGCAGCGAAAATGGACGGAAAGGAGAGGCCAAAGCTCGGACACTTTATTTTCACAGGCAATCCAGGCACCGGCAAAACGACTGTCGCGCGCATTTTGAGCGACATCTTGTACGACCTCGAGCTCATTTCTCGACGTCACTTTGAGGAGACGACGGGAAGGAACTTGACGGGGGAGTATGTCGGGCAAACGAAGAAGAAGGTCGAGGCCGTGTTGGAGCGCGCCAAGGGCGGCGTCTTGTTCATCGACGAAGCGTACGGCATGGGCAAGGGTAACTTTGGCGAAGAAGCTCTGGATACTCTCGTTGCCGGAATGACGAACCCCGAATATGGCAACCTCGTCATTGTGATCGCAGGATACGACCGCGAGATTCGACAGATGCTCACGATCAACCCTGGACTGGAGTCGCGCTTCAGCCACACACTCGAGTTTCCCGACTGGGAAGTCTCAGACTGCTTGAAACTTGTCAAGAAGAAAGTCGCGAAAGAAAATTACTCAATGGATGATAGTTGTGAAGAGCTATTCGAGCAAATGTTTCTTCAACTGCGTCCGGGTGCTGGCTGGGGCAATGCTCGAAGCGTGCTCATTATTTGGGACGCTTGCATGCTTGAACGCGCAAACCGAGTGGCAGACCCAGACCATCCTCGAGGTGCGGAGCGGCAGCAGCTATGTTACGAAGATGTGCTGAATGTGAAGCTGCTCAAGGTGGATCGATCTACCGCAGCCACGAACAAGCAGGTTTCGCCAGACGAGGCCTTGGCTTACAGAATGGAATTGGAGCGTAAGAACCGGGAGGAGGCGACCAGAACCACTGATGGCCCCATTCCGACCTCCCGTGGTCCCGAACAAGCGCCTCAGCAAACTGCGGAGGCCGCTCAGCAAAACACTGCAACTGCCCAGGAGGAGGCAGTTGAGGAGGTGCCGGAGGTCACGGAATATGTGATGGTCCCAGAGAAAATGGAGACTGAAGAGAAAAGGCGTCATGACTATGACGTCCAGAGGGACCCTGGAGTGACTGACGAGGACTGGGAAGAGCTGGAAAAAGCGAAGCGGAAGGAGTTCCGGCGGCGGATGAAGGAGGCCAACGAGCCCCTAAGTGACTCCTCGAGCGATTCGGACAGTGACAACGATTCCAACAGCGATGAGTACGACAGTGAGTTAGACCGCATCGTGGCATCCGACTTTAATCAAGTTGAGGCCGCTCGGGAGCTACAGCGTCATAAGGAGGAACGGAAGAGAAAGGAGGAGGAGAGACAGAGAAAGATGGAAAAGCTACGCACTGTCGGATCTTGTCCAGCTGGATTTCAATGGCTCAAGATTTCCAGCGGTTACAGGTGCGCTGGAGGATCCCATTACGTCTCACAAGAAACTTTTGACAAGATGTGACGTTCGACGACGAAGATTTGGCCTTTTTGCATGGAGTGACGGGTTTTATCTATGCAACGTGTTCATGTAACTTAGAAAACTTGATTCGCTTTCAGACGCTCGACAAAAGGTATGTCGACAAAGGTACGCACGACACTTATTGAGTTTATGTAACTTGAAAAAATCTTGATTGATGTCCAAATGCATGTTCATTCCCCTAGTGTTCGTTTAACTTAAGTAACTATTCACTTTCAAATGCAAGATAAAGCCTATGAATGTATAGCGTGCATCTAACATCGTTCACTTTCATATGCAGGAAAAACATTTACGGATGTGCCGTGTTCATGAGACAGAATAAAGGTATTTATTTGCTTTTAGATGCATATTCTGATTTTCACATTCAGGCTAACTGCGAAACACCAGGGGTTTGCAGACAAATCAGCACAAATTTTGAAGATTAACAGCACTCAAACAACACCTTGACACAGTTCATAAGGAGACTTGGTACTCCTTGACCGGGTTCAGCTTCGACGTGAACCTGGTAGTCACTCGGAACAAGATCTTAACGTCGATCGTATGACATGAGACATGGGTTTTCGATGATTCTCGCCTCACGTCCACTGCCCTCCTCAGCTAGATCTGGTACACATTCTCATCTTTGACTATGCCCACCTCGACGAGGTCGACCCACTGGTTGCGCAGGCACATCCTCGTGAGGGAGGAAGCGAGAGGAAGGAAAGTGCCCACCTTCTGCCAGACCGTCGCATGCAAGGTCAACTTTCCGTATCCGTTGGCGTTATTCTTCAGAGCTGAACTCTGGCAACTTCCACAGCACCAAGAAGCCACTTTCCCCCCCGTGGATGGCCACTCAGAGCTTGAAGTCCATGACGTCCACGTAATACTTCACTCATGGACCGACAGCACACTGCAATGTATTCCCTTCAAGTACGCAGCGAAATTGCGAGGCAGAAATTTTTAGGCTGATTACGCGCTACTCACTGAAAGTTTTACTTTTAGTGGCTGCATCAAATCGCACTAACCTGACGTCGAGGAGAAGTCGTTCATGTAGAGCTCGTTCGACGTTAAGCTTACCACTGTTGAGCATGCTGACGTGCGTCGCAGGCCCGAAGATGCACACGTGTGGTGCGCTCTTAATACAGTTAAATGCACGTATATAAATACGGAAATTGAAGTACTTTCTGAGAGGTAGAGACGAGAACTCGACAGTAGAGATTCAACTTAACATCGAATCCTAATTCATCTGCACGTCTGTACAGGGGTCGATTGTTATTACGGGATAGTGATTCATCAAATTGCACTGACTCTTCTGACAGTTCCAGTACGGTAATTACTTCTCTGATTAAGAAGTGATTGCTCTCATGAATGAGTGCATCCTCCAATTATCTCTTTATTGCTGTGGTGATTTTTCTGTGCAGTAAAGTCACCTTTGAATCTCTATGGATCACTTTACTCAGTGAAGAAGTTCTCCAGCCCAGAGGCTTGTTTGCTTCATTGGCTACCACCCAGTCAAATAATCAGTATTTTGCAATCTCTGCAGAAGAAACAGTCTCCAGAGATAAAAACAGAAACTGACTGTACTATACGTCACTTCAAACGTTTATGTCGTATACTCGACATGTATGCTGCAACCTTGTTGCTGCATTCGAGATAAGCTTACAGTCGTCGTTGACCGTGCGGAAGTGGCGGGGGAATAGACTGTAAGGAAATTTACTGGTGTTCGCATATACTATATAATATTTTTTCCTTATTTTTGTATGTGATGTTACGTATATGTGCAGTCATACTAGTTGGCTTGGGAATTATATAAAAATAATACTAAATTAATTATTATGAGTGCCGCATAATGTAGAAACTTAACAATGAAGGTCATGTCGAAAATGTCCGCGATCAAAACTAATCAAACAAACACTCCTTAGGCCAAAAGACAGAAAAAAATGTGCTCACCCTTAATCACAGCAGTAGCATTTATCGCGCTTGCTTATCCTTAGCTTTGTCTTGACCCATAAAACAGCTTTGAAGCATGAAGCGATTATGTCTGAGGACAGCTTGGACACGGGGGAGCTGTTGGTGTTGGACGCCAGAACCCTCTTGGATCTTCCCTCAACCACTCGCCGAACCAGGGACGACGACGATGACGACGATGTGGGCGATCAAGCCGAGGATGACCACCTACAGGTAGGGGGACATTGTCCAGCTTCTTGGGAGAATCGTCGAGCACCAAGCCCAAGGTGGGAAGGGTAAATACGTCACAGATGATGATGAAGTCAAGGATAACGCAGTCAATTCAGGGAATGTTGTTTTGCTGTGGCAGGAAAGAGACCCGATCTTTGATCCCTTCGGACGTAGTCATGTCTTCTTCGCCGCCTTGGCCATCGTCCTGTTCTTCGTGGACTTAATCTCCGACGCCGCTGTGGCCGCAAGACTGAAGGAGGAGGACGCCCTCTGGTCCACACTCACACTCTGCCTTATCCTCGTGCCTGCCTTCATCGTGAACCTGTTCAGCATCGTGTGGTTTCACCAAGATCATGAGGTCGCGGACTTGGCAGCCACCGTTGACACACTCTTAGTTGACATTACATGCGTGCATGTTGTTCCAGGTGCGGCGCTCGAAGCTCGCTACGTGGGAGAAAGTGCTGCTCGTCACTGCGCACGTTTTCCTCTTGGCGGATGTGGTCAGGTGAGGTGAAGCAGGGGTAGAAGACGACGAACGGCAAGATCTTGAGAACGACTTCTCCAGAGAACTGGACATTATCCGCCTGGGCTGGCTGGAGCGCCGCGAACACCGGTCAAGGAGCCATGGAAGTGAGGGCTCCGACGCCGACGAGGAAGGACCTTTCTACATCCACAAGAAACGGAGGAGAGAAGCAAATCCTGCTGTGGAACACTTTGCCACCAGAAAGTATGCGGAGCGTGACGCCGCCTACCTGGGCTTGATTCGCTCCTTCACGCAGGCGGGGCCGCAGCTCATCTTGCAGCTGTACATCTTGTCGGCCAGGAGGCAGGACTCGCCCGAGAACGAGACCACTGGTGAGTCTGGCACATGTGCCTTCCAATAACAAAGCTATAACCTTTCATAACTTGAGGTGTAAAATACCTCTGGATGGCGCCACGTCAATTCCTATTCCGCCATCTAGCGTGTAACAAGTCCAACGACACCACACAGGTTGGGTTAGACCAGATTCAGAGTTCTTTGTCCAAATTACGACACATTTTGGCTCCAAGAACGCCCCAATAAAGTCAGGTGTCAATACATTGGGTGTCTGACATGAATATTCATACTACTAACCTAAACAGGTTAGATATACGCTGTACATATAAAAACATCTTAGCCTCTGTGAAATTTTATATTGCTAATACACTAAGGGCCTTATTGCGCCACCTTCGTGGGTATTCGCGACAGCTTTAAGAGCAAGCGAACGCTTTTACCTAGCTTATTACATAATTACATTTCCAATGTATTCTTACCCTGACCTAGTTGTGTATTATTTCTTGTATGTTCTTTTTATGGTACCGCCACTAAATGTAGCACTCACTCACGCTGTGGCCATGCACCTACCAGTATGGTCAACCGGAACTTGATCATGTCCGCTTTCAGCCTGGTTTCAAGTTGTGTCGCTGACAACCTCACTACTGACACTCTCCAAGTCCATGGTCTCGAACGAGCAGGCGGCTCGATTTGTGGACCCGGAGAAGCCGAAGGTCTAAAGCTCCTGCGACGAAGAAGGATCGACTATTTTTAAAAGCTTGGTTTTTTTTTTACTTTAGATCTCTCTTCAAGGCAACTTGTTACACTTTCTGTGGCGCACGTGCATGACTGCGTCACGCGTCGCCACCCTGGCCCTCTTCGCCACCGCGTACCCCAAAGAGACGTTTCTCTTCGGGGGGTTGCACTGGCTGCTGATGACGCTCTGGATCGTCATGATGGTGACGCCCAGCTAAGAGACTACGAGAATGAAATCAAAGTCTACTTCTCCTGTACGCTCGTATGTTCTAGGGCACCTCATTCTGTGGCAGTGCTGACAACCGCCGCCATCCAGTTGCCGAGCTGGTGTACGACATCGTGATCGGCTGGATCTACGTGTTCGACGTCCTACACGTCAAGGAAGGGCCGACAAGGTGGCCGCACACTAACTCCAAGTAGTTGTTCAGGGTGACGACACCATTTTCCCTTTTTGGCACAGGTGGAAGTACCTAATGTACTACTCTATTCTGCTGGCGGAAATGGTCGTGCTCCTCTCCCTCTGGTCGATGGAGATAAAGAACAGGGTGAGTGAGGAGGACAAGTAACCACTACCACATGTACCGGGACAGTATGAATCCACTATTCCTCAGGATTCCTTCGACGACGTTCGCATTCACGACGCTCATTGGTACAAGGTGATGTCTTTCTCAGTCTTGCCCGGACTCTTCGTCCTGGGAACAGTATTTCTAACCGCCTTCTACCGTTGGAACCACCCGGGAGGGAAAATGCCGGACAAGACAGCCAAAGCATCGCTCTTCTAGCAGCAGGAGGAACTTATGATTTCTGTAGCAATAGTTGTAATATTGACGTAAAAACTGCGCCTCTTGACTTGACCACAAGTTAAGCAACATTCTAATTGTCACAGCCAAGAGTTGCAGGTTGCAACTTATTGCACATGTGTAACCGTGGCTCAAGAGACAAATAAACAGAAAAAAAGTTGCACACGCACACTCCAAAGTTCCTGTCGTCCCAAGATGGGTGGGTGGGTTGGGGAGGGCAAAAATGAGGAGGGGAAGAGCTGAAACAGCTCTCTCTCGCTCATCCCGCTCAGCTCAGTCGCTCTGGTGAACTGATCGAGGCAAGATGTGCTCAAGGGAGCTGCTGTGACCCATCAGGGAGCAAGATGTGGCGATCGGGCGGCCGGACACAGAGGAGACGACGACGGCCGCCCACTGTGCACTTTCTTGCCTGCGTCTGCTATGCTCTCCTGGCGGGGGCCTCGGAGGCCTCGAGGCTGAGCGGAGGGCAGGGATCACCCTGCTACATGCTCGACGCGGAGGGAAAGGAGGACTACACCCGACCTCAGGTATGGCGTCATGCGCGGCGAGCCCAGACTTGGCGGGCCCAAAAGTATCTGTCTTAACGCCAACGTTTCATGCCTTTATCATACTTTTGTGTTATCAACATAACGAGTCTGATATGTTTATGCGCTACTCTGAGCTCCATGTGAGAGACAGGGAGAAAGAGACACAGCGACAGAGAGAGCCGGTCGTGCGTTTGCTTGCCAGCAAGTGTTTAACAGATGTGCATTCGAGATACAGTGAGCTAGGTCAAAAATGTAAGAAGAGATTAATCTTCTTCCTCAGCGTTTACGTCGTTGCACTCCTATCCATAGCTGTCCTAGTCCACCTCTTTTTAGACTACAGGCGTGACCTTAGCTAGAGAGCCGCGTCCAAAGCAGGTGCAGCCTCTCAGAGGCGGCATTGAGGCCATCATTGAGGCTGAAGGAGGCAACACAGAGGCCTTGATAGTTGGGGGGGGGATAAATTGTATCACATGTCGATATACATCTTACCGACTTGGACTAAATAGGACCAGAAGTTGTAGTGCTTCACTACATACCTTCGTGTTTAAGATACTTTTGGATTGGTACTGTTTTGTTGTATAGAATCCTATGATGGATTTTGGTAGACACAGTTGGCTTTTATCATCGATCACTAGACTCTTTTGCGGATTGCGCATGACAGCGGCGCCTGTTTTTGGAAAAGTTTACGTACAAAAGTTCAAAGGTAACACAAAAATGACGATTTTTTTTTTTAACGAAAAAAAACCCCTTACTCAATTCGGCCGAACTCGGCCTCGACTGCAGCTTAGAGCTGCAAGTGAGGCATCTTGCTGCACTGATAGAACAGCCAACTCTGTGCAGAGCGAGTCATAGAAAATGTCGCATGGGCACATGAGGAGTGGTAGGAGCGGTCGTCAGGGGCATGAGTCGAGGTTTACGCACACGGACTGCACTAAGGAGAACTTATTGCAGGCCCGCTAGTTCTGCTTTGCGACGTTCGAGCAGTCAATGTGTCGGCTTCCAGCATCAAGTGAAGTAGTTCAATGCATACTATATGTAGTACGTCCGTACACGTACTACGCATATCGACTGTCAAGTTGCTCTTTCCGCAGAAATGCATGCCGGCGTTCGAGAACGTGGTGAGCCAAAAGCCGGTGACGGTGACTCCGGCGAACATGACGTGCGGCATGCGCAGCCTCACCGAGTACTGCATCCAGACGCATGGCATCTATAGGGAGTGTGACATGTGTATCGACAATCTTCCGGACAAGCGACACCCACCGGTGTACCTCACAGACATTCACAAGGACTTCAATCAGACCTATTGGCAGAGCGTCACCATGGTCGAAGACGTGCACATGGTCAACGTCAACCTCACCGTCAATCTAGGTGACACGGAGATTTGCGACTTGGCAAAAACGTCGCGTCTACGAATAGGTTTCATCAATGTTGCTCTGTCATGTCCCAGGCAAGGCTTACGACATCACTTATGTGAGACTGAAGTTCCACTCTCCTCGGCCTGCGTCTTTCGCCATCTACAAGAAGAACCGGCACGACCCCAACGTGCCCGACTCCAACCCCGACGAGAACTGGATTCCGTGGCAGTTCTACTCGGCCACCTGCAGAGACACTTACCAACTCCCGGACTCGCTGGCCATCATTCAGCCCCGGGGCGGAACCACCAAAGTAATACAGTGTACAGCATGACATAACATATTATGAAGTAGGATTATACCTATATGTATAAAGAAGCCCAACTCTGAGATGCTTGCTCACGTCCTCTACGTAATGCTTGGTGTTTCATTAGGCCAGCGAGGACCGAGCTCTGTGCACCTCTGAGTACTCTGACATGACTCCCTTGTCAGGCGCCAACGTGGCCTTCTCCACCCTAGAGGGCCGACCGTCGGCCTACAACTTCGAGTACAGTCCAGAGCTACAAGACTGGGTCTCGGCCACGGACATCAGAATCTCCCTCCAAAGGCTGAACACCTTCGGAGACGAAGTGTTTGGCGACCCCAAGGTGCTCCGATCTTACTACTACGCCGTGGCGGACTTCACAGTGGGAGGAAGGCAAGTTCGGCTTCATGGTTTAACATACTTACCGACACTCGAATAATTCAAGGTGCTTAAGCTCTGCGAGGTTTTTGCTGCCGATATCATATGTTATTGAACAGGAAGCGATTTTTTAGCTTCCGCCGACCACGACCAAGAAAACTGACAGAAGTAACGCTTCAATTTGAACAAATGCAAGACCAATATGAGGTGAATGGATAAAACAACCCTTCAGAAACAGCTATGGCATAAAAATAGCAAAAAAAGGGGTGGGGAAGGCAAACTAGCGCAGGTCATTTCTGGAGAAAGTGACAACGGAGCTTGAACAGCATCGAGCAGAGTAGAGCGCGTTTTTGTCACAGAAATGTCTGTTGCAGAGAAAGTCAGTAGAAATGGCTTCTGCATAAAGTGGGGCTGCCAATCGTACTGGACATTGGCACCTTTTGGCAACACTGTTCCAGATCTTTCCTTCGAGTCTTCCTCCCTTCTCCATTGAAATTTTGGTCTACTAACTATTTCAATTTTGGAAATTCGTCAATGAATAAAATTTTAGTCGGTCAAACCACGCTAGGTGCACTCAAAGATGCCAAAAAGTACGATCTTTCCCAGGTACATTTCTGTGTAAATCACATTCTCCAGTGGGAGCTAATGAAATCTCACTCTGTAATTACATACTATGTAGAACTACATGAAATTCTACTCCAGTCGCAAGCACCTAATCTGAGACATGTTCATCGACGTGTTGATGCTGCAGCCGTAGTAGCTGATGGCGCTGTTTCTTCCCTTAAGGTGCCAGTGCAATGGACACGCCACGCACTGCGTCGAGGTCGACTTGGGCTCCAACGAGACGAGTCTGGCTTGCGTCTGCCACCACGGCACCAGCGGCCCCAACTGCGAGACGTGCCTGGACGACCACTGGGACTTGCCTTGGAGGAGAGCGACTTCGCAGAGCGCTCACGAGTGCAAAGGTGATTGCAGCGACGACGTCCGGTTGCAGAAGGAAAAGTTGCACAGATTGAAACAGTGGCACAAGTGGCACAAGCCCGTCCGCATGTACGGGCGCATGTAGAGCGAGCACGAGAAGTATAAGAGTGCCAACAGAGGTAGAAAGAAGACTCAGGTGGCATCTTCATGACCTGACGGAAGAGGCAAAGGGCAGCAAAAAACAAGACTGACCCGTCAGCATAGACTTGACAAAGCAGGTAGCTGCTGTTGAGGCTTGGCCGACGAGAGAGAGATGTGGTCAGCCAACTACCACAAGTGTCTCCACTCTTGGTCATGATTGGTTCTGTGCGACTTCTTTTCCTTGCTGTCGTATCAGTATTAAGCATCGTGCGGGGTCAAGAGGATCAGGGAGGGTTTGGGGAGGCCTACCTAGAGAACACAGAGGAGGGACATCGAGGTAATCTCAGATAGCACTCACTACGTAGCTGAAAGAACAGAAAAAAGCTTGGTCGTAGTCAGTAATAGCGTCCCGGACGGTCTCAAAACACCACGGTTACTTATCTTTCACTAATATTTCACTGCGTTGCATGAGAGTAACTGATGATAAAACGGAATAGTCCAGGTCCTTGACCATGAGCAGCGCGGAATAAACTATTGAAGTGCAAGAATTCGCAGCTCCAGTGAGCGTAACTCGATCCATCTCATACGTTTTCAGCCTGTGAGTGCAATAACTGGACCAACCGGTGCCGCTTCAACGAGCAGTTGTATCAGGAACGCGGCCGCGGCGGAGAATGCCTCGATTGCAACGGAAACCGCGCCGGACCCAACTGCGAGAAGTGCAAGGAGAACCACTTCTTCTCGGTCCAGAAGGACGCGTTCGGCAGGGTTCCTTGCGAGCCTTGCAACTGTGATCCCACAGGTAAATAAGTCTCTTATAGATTTAAGAATGTCCTGCGGTGCCAGAATTTGACTAGTATGCTTCGGGTTTGAAGTGTGTATACATGTATCGTAGTATCATGATATGTGTTAAAGGGATCAGTGATGCTTCCTTCAGACTTGTGTGCATCATGGCCGATTGTTTTATCTCACAGGATCCACGAATCTGCAATGCACACCCGATGGCCAATGTCAGTGCAAGCCGGGCGTGACCGGCGCCAAGTGCGACCAGTGCACCGCCAACTACTGGAACTTCAACTCCCTGGGGTGTCAGACATGCGGGTGCCTGGCCGAGGGCAGCAGGGACAGCAAGCCACAGTGTGACACCAACACCGGAGACTGCTTCTGCAAGCAGAATGTTGAAGGTTCAACTTAAAGCAACACAGACGTAGTACCATGGGTAAACCTCTGGTCTTCAATGGGCTACTTTTCTCAGGCCAACGTTGCGACCGCTGCAAGGCCGGCCACTTTTACATCGACTTGGAGAACGAGTTCGGCTGCACGCCTTGCTTCTGCTATGGACACACCTCGAAGTGCGACCTCAGCGGCGGATACACCAAGAGTAAGACCGACTTCGTAATATTTTGGGCCGCAAATATCGGTCAGACATACTCCAGGACGTTAAACGACGACGCTCTGGAGGAGTCCAGCGGCAGCTCTTGCGACAATGATCACTGTCTTGAACCAAAGTGTGCCCAAATGATCCAAACTGCGTGTCGTGACTCCTGAACAACATCTTTCCAGAGACCATCCAGAGTGACTTTTCTCGAGGCGATGAGAAATGGACCGTGTCTGAGGAAGGCAGCTTCGGCTCTTCGGCTCTCGAGTATGATGGCTTCAATCGTTTGATTGGCGCTAAATCCAGTCCCAATGCGATCGCTTACTTCAGCGCACCTCGTAAGTTAAACGTATATTCAGATGTTTAGCGACTGTTATCTCTGGCCCCACCGGGTCAGGTCGACCCCGCATGACCTTCCCAAAGATTCAGCGCTATCATGCTGATCTGGATCCGGATCCACTCAGTGGGCCTGTCCGTTGAAAGGTTGCGTGACTTGAGCTTTAGAGATTGGGTCTGCTCCGGTCCAGTAGTCACGAATGACCGACGATTTTGTATCACCGTAATCTTAGCGAATGAAGAGGACCTCGTTTGAGTCGATCACTTTTCTCCTCTTCAGCTACTTATCTTGGCGACCAACGCGCTAGCTACAATCAGTACCTCAGGTTTCGCTTGAGGATCAATGATGTTGGTCCTCGGCCCAGTAGAGAAGACATCGTCATCATCGGAGGAGGAGCAAGAACAACGAGGATTTCCTTGTCCATTACGGATCAGAACAACCCTCTACCGTCCCATGAGGTGAGTTGTGCCTGATTTTACTTAGGCCTTCTAATCATAATTTCAAAGAATGGCTCACTTCATTCACCAGTGACGGACAATCCGCGTTCAGCTGATTTTGCCATGGCTGCCAATTTTTCGTCAATAATGTAAACATCCCCGGGAAGTGGAAATAGTGTAAGAAGTTAACGTTTAAACTCGTTCGTCCTGCAGATGCAAGACTACTCATTCCGGCTCCACGAAAACCCGGAGTTCGGTTGGAGCCCGCGCTTGAGCTCCAAGGACTTCATCGCCATTCTGGCGAATGTCGAAGCCATCAGGATCCGTGGGACGTACGTGAATCTGGGATCGGGAGTTTTGGACGAGGTCCGGTTGGGCTCGGCCGAAATAGGAGGTTCTGGACCCCCGGCCACTTGGATAGAGACGTGAGTGAGGAAGTACTGATAAAGTGATGCTGGAATCGAATGGAAGTGGGATTAAGTAATGTGGAGGTTCCTGTGGCCATGGGACCATCTCGCATGCATCGGGAGGTCAACTGAATAGATACCATTCTTCTTCTACAGATGTAGCTGTCCTGAAGGCTACCAGGGCCAGTTCTGTGAGCTCTGTCAAGAAGGATTTCAACACGCAAGCGGGGGACCTTTCGCTGGGTGCACACCCTGCAGTTGCAACGGACACGCGGACACCTGCGACGCTGAGTCGGGTAAGGCTTCACGACCGATACGTTCAAACCAACTGCAGTACATCATTGTTCTCCTCAGGTAAGTGTGCGTGCCGCGACTTCACGTCTGGTCATAACTGCGAAGTGTGCGCCAAGGGCTACTACGGCAACGCCATCATCGGAACCCCGAACGACTGCCAGCCCTGTCCGTGTCCGGACGGCGGTGCCTGCATCGAAATCCTCCAAAACCCTGAAAGTCCCATTTGCGTGGAATGCCCGGAGGGACGAACCGGCGGGAGGTGCGAGCTGTGCGAGGACGGATATTTTGGTGATCCTATCGGTCGGCTGGGGCGAGAACCTCGGCCATGCAGAAAGTGTGACTGCAACAACAACGTCGATCCCAACGCTATCGGCAACTGCAATCGCACGACAGGCGAATGTTTGCGGTGCGTCGATAACACCGCGGGCTATCATTGCGAGGAATGCAAGTCGGGCTTTTTCGGGGATGCATTGGCGCTCAAGAAACCCGGCGCCCCGCCGAGCTGCCAGCCTTGCCAATGCTACCCGATCGGTACCTACGTGGATGGGACCACTTTCTTACCACAGTGCAACGGATACAGCGGCGACTGCTCCTGCAAACCCCACGTCGTCGGCAGAGATTGCGACCGCTGCGCCGATGGCTACTACGCCCTGGAGAGTGGAGATGTAGGCAATCCTACAGTACTTTTTCTGCTTAAAGTATTTCGCACTCTTGCCGAAGTGATCGATCCGATCCAGAGCTGGATCAGCGGCCTTGGTCACATGGCGTTATCTCCTTTCAAGCTCCCTGCAAACTTTCCGGTTCAGTGTGAGTTCTTTCTAATTCGTAGGGCTGCAAACCTTGTAACTGCGACTCGGTGGGCTCACTCAACGCCACTTGTCATGTCGAGACGGGGCAGTGTAAGTACCTTTCTTTCCTACTTAAGGAACTGATAGAACTTCATTATTCGGTGGAAAACTTAGGAAGAATATTCATATGTCTAGACTGTGACGGACAATGAGTCGGGTCTGTTTTTAGGACGTTGTCACGTGCTCTGAGGCGGTTAGAATGACTAGAATCTTTGTATCTTGGTGGGATCAAGTGTAATGATAGATTACTCGTAGGCAACTGCCGCGAGGGGGTGACTGGCCAGCGATGTGACATGTGCTTGCCCAACCACTACGGATTCTCTCCCGAGGGATGCAAACCGTGCGAATGCGACATCTCGGGTTCTCTGGATATCCAGTGCGACCTCATCACCGGCCAATGCCCATGCAGAAACAAGGTGAGTGTACGGAAAGCACGTCAAGCTCACGCCGTAACTGCATTTGTTGCGTGGGACCATCGTCATGGTCTTGGTGGTGTCACAGGTACTTGGGACGTCTATTACAGCACTAACCAGGCTTCTTCTCAGGTCGAGGGACGTCGTTGCGATCGGTGCATGGAGAACACTCGGTCTCAAGACACAGGCGGTTATGGAGAGAAGATTTGCGAACCCTGCGACGACTGCTACAACTTGGTGCAAGACGCGGCCAATGAACACAGGGAAACCTTAGCTTCTTTGGACAAGCTTCTTCAGGAAATCGCAGAGAATCCGGAACCAGTGGGAGAGGATTTTGAGTACAAGTTGAGGAAACTGAAGGTACTGTATTTTTAAGCCCATTACGAGCACTCACTAAAACTTAAACACCGTCCATTTTCTCAGGTTCGAGTGAAGACCACTCAGATAGATGCACGAATCGCTTCAGAGAACATAAGTGGGGGAACTTTGCGAGATCGCTTAGAGGTATGAGCAAGTAGTTGCGTCAACACACGGTGTGGAGAACTGAGTCGTGACATGACCATACCTTTGACCATTTCTTTTCCAGGAGCTGCGCTTTCGCCTGCAGGAGGTCATAGAAGTGGTGATCAATTCTGACAACCAGATCAGAGACGCCAAGGAACAAGGTCAGATGGCCAAGTCAGAGGTCAAACAGGCCAAAGACATCGTCAACCGGGCCAGGGAAACATTAAAGGTAGGATTACGAATGATGAAATTGTCTGTTAGTTAATATAAATTCAGAGACTATACCTATGGTCATTCTGACTCTTATGGTGCTGAGTTATGAACTCATGAGCGCCAAAGTTCTTGGGCATGTGTCTAAAGTATGTCTTCACTGTTTTAGATATCATTTGATTAGTACATCAGCAGTATTTATCATGTCACTCAGTGTTGTCACTGATGACCGATTGTACGTCTTGCTTTGACTGACAGGCCGCTCAAAAGCAGCTCGAGACACAAGGTCGAGAAGCCCTCAGAATGGCGCAGGAGCGCTCAAAGAAGTTCGGCAAGGAAAGTGAGCGCATGTCCGCCATCGCCAGGGAAGCAAGGAGTTTAGCAGAACAGTAAGTTCTTGAGAGCTACCGACTGTATTTCCATGAGATCATTGATTGACTCTCTCCAGGCAAGTGGAGGACGCAAGTGAAATCGCTAGCATAGCTAGTCAGGCCAATGCCACGGCCTACCAGGCTTACAACATGGCGATGGATGCCCTTCAGCAGCAATATCACACTGACGGTGAAATCACTGTCTTGAAAGTGCAGGTTTGCTGAAAGAATACAACTATCTTGTGGACAGGCAAGAGTAAAGATGTTTCCACTTTTAATAAAGGTGGACGAACTGCGGGACCGCCTCCGAAAAGTGCAGAGTTTGGCTGGCCAGACTCTCAGGGACTCCACGGATGCGTATAACTCGGCGCTCAACATCTACCGACAGGCGCTGGCCCTGGAAGTGCCAGAGGGAGATCATGAGGTATTGGAGGCCCGGGCGACCAAGATCGACTATGAGGCGGAGAGAATCGAGCAAGAGGCGAGAAGGTTGATTGAAGAAAACGCTGCTCTGCTCAGTGAGGCTGCCGATCGAAGAGTGACTTTACAAGATCTCCTCTCAAGAGCTCAGGCACAGCAGAAGCTGGTGGACAACCAACTAAACACGGCAAAGGAGTTCAAGTCGAGGGCCTTGGCCGCAGTACAGAAGGGGAACAACGTACTCAATGATGCTAAGAATACCCTCAGCACGCTACAAGGTAAGATAATAACTATTGCTTATTGACATTACCAGTATGCATTGAATACGTACACGGATATTGGATCGTACGCAGTGGTCCACCCTGAAGGTACGAAGAAATACTAACATTGTTGCACTCGTCCACGTTGTACGCATCGCCTCATCCCTCGTACGAGTCATACTGTTCGTACACTGTCCCATTTCTCTGTCAGACTTCGAAAGCCGAGTGAACGACAATCAGGATGCCGCCCAGCAGGCCCTCGCAGACATCGCGTCCATCCGTGACATGATCAATGGTGCCCAGACCAAGACTGCAGAGGCGCGCGAGGCGATGGTCGGGGCTAACGGGAGTGCCAAGTTGGCGCTGAGCGTGGCGGGGGACGCCAGGACCGTCGCCGACGAGGCATCTACTAAGGCTGGGGAAATCAGACAAGAGTCGGAAAGCTCACGGGAGCAGGCAGATGAGCTGTGGGCGGCCGCGAACTCACTGGCCGAAAAGCTTGATAGTACGAAAGATGTCGTGAGCGGGAAGGAGGAGGTGGCTAGAACCGATGGAGAGTCTGCCTTGGCGGTAAGGACATGGAGTGCAAACCTTCAGGAGATTTCTCTAAATGTTTTTCTTAATAGGCTCTTTCGAAAGCAAACCAGGCACAGATTAAGGCCACCGAAGCCACGACCAAGGTCGAGCAGGCCAAGAAAGAACTAGAGGACATCGCAGCAATCCTTTCAACAGTAGAAGAACCCGGTAAGGATATGATTAAGTCTGTTGCTATCACTGTTCATTAGAGATTTCGAGGTTGAACGTTCCCTTTCCACAGAACCCGGTCTTTTGATGGAGTTGACCAGTCGTGTAGAAGAGGCGGAGAAACAGTTTAAGGCTCAGGATTTGGACCTCCAGCTCAGAGATCTCGAGGATGCGAAACAAAGACAGGTAGCGATCGATTCCACCCCGCGTCTTCGTTTGACTTAAGATGTTTTCTTTCCACGCGGTGCGATCATGACAGGTGTCTCTCTTGAACTGGTATCAGAAGGAGATTGCCAGACTCAGACGAGAGAAAGACCATATCCAAAGTATCAGAGAAGCCCTGCCAGACACTTGCTGGAACAAGATCCGGCTAGAGCCTTGAAATTGAGTAGGGAAGAGTGTAAGGGTCAAGTACGTTTCACTCTACGTGGTGTTGGAAAAGTCATGGATTGCACGTAGTCGCTCCGAGACGCATTGATGGTGGTGTCGTAGAGGCCTACTAATCCGTTGCAGATGCTGGTCTTGAGCACCTGCAACATAAACACCTCTGACGTCAAGCCACGTTCAGCAGCTCGGGCAGTTTGCTGGAGCAGTAGCGAAGGCATGGAACCACTTGACATCTCCTGGTGTACTGGTTAAATGACTTTAGTACATTCAACTTACTGTCCTATTGAGCTTCACTGGCAAACGCATCAAGTTGACCTTAACTCAGTAGACTGCCGGCGGGGCCAAGTAGAGGCCGGCCTACGAGGCGGTATAATCATGGTGGAGGCAACGTTGGCGAAGAGCAGTTACTCACCCGTTGGGGCAGTTACTCACCTGTCATAACCTGTTCTAGGTCGAGTATGTTCTGGACATGGAGCGTGAGGTCAACTACATGAAGGAGGAGATCAAGAACGTAAAAGAGATCGAGGAATCACTCCCGGACTTCTGTCCAAAATCAAGAGAACTCTGTCTTGAATGCTGAACAACAGTTTGAGGCGAAATGACTGAGCGAGTGACAGAACTTTTGTACCGTGTAACATGCAGTAATTGTTTATGTACCGCAGTACGTTATTCTTATGTAACCTTTTAATGCTACCTTATTTAAACAATCGTCACGACTTGTTATGAAGATGCATCAGGATAAATAGAACTCTTTAAGCCAAATCAGGCATATCAGCATGCACGTGCAGTCGGTAAACAATTTTATAACTGGTATTGTGCACTAAAAAGATAAAATGCAACGAGGGGGAAAAAATCAACATAATTGCAATTTCACTGCTGCCTCAGCGACGGGAGCCTCGACCTGGAGTTGGTTGCGCCGACCTGGACGATGCCGTTGGCCCGGACTACGACCTCGGGCCCACCGCCGTATATTGAGTGCAGAAGGGTCCAAATGTCGTGCGACAGCTGCAAAAGTTGAATAGAACGATGACCAAGTTTGTACTTATGGTGAAGATGTTCGTATAGTACGCATGTTCCAACGCATGTACTGTACGTACTACACACAATGAGGGGTGCGTATAGTACGTTGGATAGCACATGGGCGAAGATGTATGTCCAGGAGAGCGTAAAATTGGCTGCATGTATAATAGTGTACACGGCTTCAGTGGATAGTGATTTTGCAGGCATCAGTTTTTACCTGGACATAATCTGAATTTTGTCGGAGTGTTTGCTGCGCCCCTGGTGACGACGGCGCAGCTCCGCCAGCAGCGACTCCGCCTCCTCCACCTGCGCCTCTGCTCGTGATTATGGCCTTGTTGTCGATCGGTCCCGGAGGATCACGCTGGCGATTCATCACGAACGCCTCCCACAACTTGAACCACGACGAGCTCAAGTAGTAGATGGCTGAGTGATTCTCATCATTCTAGATTGAAGAAAATTTAATTACCAATCACTGGACCGTACCTCAGTGGGCACATGGAGGAATGCCAGAAGGTACGAGGACACACGTGCTCGCTGATACGTAGTAAAAGCTAATCGAATTATGGATAACCTTCGCAGCACCCTGGTGTCTCTATAAATTACAGGTTTGTTCGTACCTGAAACTCTGCATGCAGCGTTTTGAACTCTTCCAGCTCGAAAGTCTTCTGCTTGGTTAGAGCGTTAAGCTCGGCTCTGCAGGTCGCGCACTCATGGATTCGCGTGCACGCCGGGCCACCCCCAAAATGCGAGCGAAGGAGGTTCCACGCTGGTTGGGGTAGAGGTACGCACAGGTCAGAAACCATGGACGTCTTCGTGGGCAGCACTCCACCATGGTGACATAGAAAGTCCAAGTTATCAATCGGACCTTTAGAAAAAAAAAGGATCGTCTCACGTGGTTCTGAGGTCAAGGTTAAGTGAGTAAACTGTACCAGGTTCTGCAAAGTTTTCCAGCTTGTTGAGCCATTGCTTGCTGACGTAGAAATGGACTAGACTCGCCATTACTCTTTCTGCTGCAAATGCCTCCTTAATCCTATCCATGCTAGAATTGTTTTTCCTAAACGAAGATCAAAAGACACGTAGTAAGAAAGCATCTCGAGATGTGGTAGTCGCAGTTTCAGCGTCACTTTACCTGTAGAATAGGACATATGCTTCTGAATTGAGCACAGTCGCTGGTTCGACCCTCGTCACGACGGAATCGTCAAACTCGTACCACTCCTATGGTAAAGTTATGAGTAAACGATCGCATTCTGCTAGTTGCATCATTACCAGATCAGAAGGATTTAACGCGTAAGCCGTATAATGACCACCACCGGCGCTCCCATGGTGGCAAATGACTCCGCTCAGGTCATACATGCTCACCTGAAAAACTGACAGTTTTTAAGCAGTCGACGTATTGGGTTCGTGGTACTTACGGTGGAATATGAATCTTTGTGGAGCCAAGGGGACATGTCCAAATCGATTAGCGGAAACGTGACCCTGCTGGATATCTTGGAGCTAAATGCAAAGTCGTGGCGGAATCTCTTCAAGTGAATGCACAGAGTATCCGGTAGGACTATCACCCTAGAAAACTTCAAGCCGTTGCGAAGCTTCTTGCCTACAATATGGATTTGTTGGATAAGTTAAGGTAGATTCAATGCAATGAACACATGCCCCTGTTATGCAAGTTCAAAGTTGATGAAATCAAGAAAGGTAGCACTCAAGACGTGCACAAGCTCAAAGACGTAGTTCCAAGTCGAGACATGTGTGCAACGTCAACTTACATCTATCACAGCTGTACATGTTGTCGCCTTTGAGCTCGTCTGCAGAGAAGAAGTAGGAAAGGCAGTCGATCAGAGTGATGTTTGGTCCGTAGAACCACCCGGAAATCCAGCTCCACATCCACCATAGCCACCCGCCGCCACCTCCTTCGGCGGAGCCATCTTGTCTATCTTGCTGCTGCTGCTGAGCTACCTGCTGACTACTACGCATCGCAGCTAGGGTGTCGGGGGTGGGGATAGGTAAGGAGAGATCCTGAAAGGACCGTGTTGAAAATACCATAAAAAAATGAACTGAGAACATGCATGTGCAAAGTACCTGAAACACTTCAGTGGTCATGGATATCCTAGTGCAGGTGAGGCACTGGACTGAAGATACCAGCTTGCCATCGAAGATGTCGGAGATGACACTTTTGTAAACCTTGGGACGTCGTTTTTTAAGCTCCAGAACTGAAGAGAGGAGTGGAACGAAAAACTATCGTCGCAACGATCATTGCAGGTGAACTTGCACAGGATACAGATCAGTCTTCAGTTCAGCCTGTGGTAGCAGAATTAGGTAGACAACGAACCTTTAGCTGGAGACCTCGGTCCGACAATTAACGGTCGGGGTGACGTCGCCGACGATCCTGAAGTAGTTGAGACTGCATCTGAGGCAGCGTCAGCAAAGTCCTGCTCTGTTTCACTGCCGCTGCCTGACGATCCCGCCGCGGCCGCAGAAGCTGATAACGTTGAAGACAACGTTGACCCACCGATACCTGTGTCACATGAGACCAAATCTTCTCGCTCGCGCTTGGAAGATCCATCACTTGCACCTTAGTGGAAGAAGCGGATTGTAGATAGGCCTTAGCAAGCGCCAATAATAAAATGCTTGAACTCACTGATGCTGACGGAGGATCTCCTTTTCCTACTGGCGGTCGTTTCTTTGGTCTCTTCCTCATGACTACTGCTGTCGCTCGTTTCTGAAACGCCCGAGTCTGCCGTCTCATATTCCTCCTAGAAAAGCATGACCTCAGGGGTCCAGAAGCGATAATGAGTCCAAGACTTATCTACTCACCCCGTCCGACCCAACCGGGCTGCCTAACTCTGACGAAGCAGAGTCCAGCCTCTGCTGGTCTCTGGCCGCTGCTGTGCTCTCGTCTCCATCGTTTTCTTCGTCTTCGCTACTCTCCTGGTCTGCAACGGGCTCCATGAGTTCTTCATGCAGCAAGTCCATGAGGCACCGAAGGAATTCTTGAGAATCGTGCTGGTGGTAGCCCCTGAACATGGGCCGGGCTGACTTGAGAGCGTAAAGCACGGTGTGGGGAGCGACATGACCGCCGTCGCTGCCCAGGACATCTTCCACTAGCTTCTTGAAGGCCTTGGCCATGCCGTTTCGCTCAGCTTGCGCCATGGGCCCAGGACAAGTGAGGAAGAAGTCTGTCAGAGCCGGTGTGTTGAGCAGACACTGGAGAGCCGCGTTCATGTAGCAGGTGTTGCCCAGGTTGGAGAGACCTGTGAGGCCACGAATGCCCTCCTCGGCAGAGACTTCTTCGTCCTCGTACTGCTCCATCTGGGTGGAGATCGAGGACGAAGATTAGCAATGCTGCAAATTTTGGTCAACACCGACGGAGGCGAAAGCTGCTACTGAACAGCTGCCGGGCGGCAGGCAGCTGTGGGTGTCGCTGTCGCAGCCATAGATTAGGGTACAGCGACAGTTTGCGACATCTATCGGCAGATGGATGGATCGGACGATGGACTTGCAAACTTAAAAAACAAAACTTAGTGGTTCCCTGGGACCAGCAACGCAATCATTGATCGGTACAGACAATTTATGGAGCTTTCATCACAACCCTCTTCAACACTATCTGCATTATGGTCTTGGCCCCTTGAACGTTGATGCTAAGGCCATGATCCCTTGGGCGATGAACGGCCACGACAGGATAAAGACCACAGTCCCACTGGAGAGCTCCTGGCAAGGCCAGGCCGAGTTCTAAAGAGAAAGACGTACTGTATATAAATCACTCTAGCCACTTTTAGAAACTCATCAAAACATTTCTTGCCTGTGCTTTATCGTACACGAACTTTTCGAGGTTTGACACCCTGGCAAGGATGTGAGCGACGTCCTTGTTCAACAGTTGGACTGCAGTTCTGAGGACAAGTTCCACTTCTTCAGGATGCTGTGCGTGGGGGGAGACGCTCTGCGAAACATTTTCACTTTCAGAAGAAGGTCGCGAAGGGATGGACGTGGTCGGCAGGATCTCCTCTTTTCCCACATCTTCACGCTCGGACAGCTCCTCTTCCTCCCCTTCCAGTAGGTCTTCTGGTCTTAGGGGATCCTCGTAGACATCATTATCACTATCTGAACTGTCAGACTGACATTGCCTGACCATGCTTTTAGCAACCGTCGCGTTCTTTTCCAACAAGCCGATCGCCCTTTGGAGTTCGGCCTCAGTTTGCTGCAGCTCTTGGAAGAGCTTCGTGCCCTCTTTTTTGAGTTCTAACTCTTCGTCACCTTTAGGGTGAGAATGTGTTAAAGCTTTTACATCATAATTTGATTCTGTGCTTATCACCGTCTTCTCCTGTGAACTTTCCCAACGCCAGATCCACGATGTTTTCTTCATGTTCGACCTTGACGTCGATGCCAAAATCACCTTCGTTTTTGCCTCCTTCGTCCTCCTTGACGAACTCGTAGAAGGGACCCAGAACCTCCATCAGCTGGGCCACATCCACGTTGAAGGACATGGTCTCAACGATCTAATTTAGCATCAGTGAGAAGACGCCAGCGGCAATGACACATCCAACTTATTGGACGCCACAAGCTGTCAAATACAAAAGGGACATGCTGACGAACCTGCTTAATTTCTTCCACGTATCTCGTCATCGCCTCCTCCTTCGTCATGTCTCCGAGCGCCGACCAAGCGTTGTACTTCTCTCGCTGGATCAGGTTGTAGAACGGCGGCTTCTCCATGCTGCAGGGACCCTCGGTGGCCTGCTTGTACAAGGAGTAGAACTTGCGCATCATGTCGTGCGAGGGCTGAAACGGACCTGAAGCGCGAGTCAGGATGACCAACACTTAGATTCTTCTCAGTAAAATTCACCATTCTTTGGCAGGCCTTGAATGACCTTGACGGCAGCGCGAAACTGTTCCTCGACCGACATGACGACGCTATGTAAGGGACAAAGCGGCCTTCTGGGACCGACCGAGATAACGATTCGATGTGATCTCGGTCGTTAATTGTCGAGATAACGCTGCCGGACGAGACAACCCTGAAAGACGGCTGCTTGTCTTACTCCGCCTAGAAAGCCCCGAGGGCTTTGAGGGGATCGCCGACTCGAAGCAGGTTAGAAAGCAGCGGAAGATCTCGAGCCAGAGACACTTAACGTCATGCGTTCGCTCTGGATCGCCGGTTTTCGTGACCTTTGGTGGAGGACGCGTCCTTCTCTGTAAACGTTTCTGTCCATGGTACCCAAGAATAAGTCTGAGTATCACATTTAACCCAGTTTGAACTCTAGAGATCCCTAGAGATGAAAGTCGAAAGTCACCGACCTCTTTGTTGACATCGTCATAGAACGCTGAAGTACTTTTGACAAAACTGAAAGGATGCGGAAGATGTGGAGGATCATTGTGCAGTCTAACGTAGTTGGTGACTGACTTGGACAGGGAGCAGTGAAATGACTCCGTTGACGTCCCTCGCCCCGTCCATCACCTCGCTTCTTCTGTGCCCTATCCTGCAGTCTTCACGTCTGCCGTGTCTGTTGCAGTGCAGAAGTCTATGATTGTCCTCGTCGAGGCGCCCTCAGGCAACAACATCCCGATCGGTGTCAGCCGGCTTGTGGTTCAGATGGCCAGTGCCGTGGCCTGGCCCGAGACCTGCTGCTATGGCGTGCTGCTGCTGACGCTGAGCTCAGCCGATGTGTTCGGGAGTGAATCTAACTGAAGTTTCGTTCTTCCGGGCCTGTTTTTCTTATTCTGGAACCGAGGAAACAGGGTCGAGAGACGAAAGACACCCAAAGTCGTCCTTCACGTCGTGGCCGTCGAGCTCCAACGTCAAAGAATCCCCGCCATCTTCTTCCGATAAGAAAGCCGTCACTCGTCGCTCTTCTCCTCAACGACGAGGCTGGACCAGGTCGAGCTGATCGTCGATTCCACAAAGATTGGCGGTCTCGCAGTCTCTCTCCTTGAGTCGGTCCGCCGATAGGTCGTGCAGCCGTTCCTCTTCGCCACGAGCCTGATCTTTGGCGTCTTGGCTCTGGGCGGAACTTTGAGGAAGGTAAAGAACTGTAGAAGACATAGCAAAGTAGAAGTACAGTGTGTCCAGGGGTACCTTACCCCCGTAACTCACGATGCAGCTCGGCTGTGCCTTAGGCAAGACCAGTGTTCAAATACCTCATTTGAAAACCTCTTCGACATTAGTGATGTCAGATTTGGAAAAATTACTGACTAAACCTTTTCTGAAGAAATAGCAAGATTTTAGGCTCTCATGTCTTTTTCAAAAGCAAATGTCTTCTCATATTAAGCAGAACATTTTGCGTATCAATGTCACTTTCACTTCTGCCACGCAGTTCGGACCGTGAGTCACGGCAGTTCGACGTGGCCACCTTTCGACACGGTGACTTTGGAAAAGCAGTCCGAAGTTTCATCCATGACTATCCCTAAAATGACTGGATTTTTGACTCTGTCCAATTTTTGTCACCAGTATATTGTTGGTGCTATTTAATACCAGTTGGTGGTCTTGAGGCTCGGCCTCTACAGGTCCTTTAGATCTGCTTATTTGGTCCTTGGCCTTCATGTTGACGCTGTAACCAATCTTGGGGGTTTTTTTTGAAAAGAAGTTAATTTTGAAGTAATGGCACAAAGTGGGAGGTTTTTGTCCGTTAGCCTGGATGCGGTCTCCGGACTCGCACTATCATTAGACGTTTAATAAGTTGATGTGTGAGAAACATGAAAAAATATTTTACCAGCTTATGAAGGTCATTGTAACTGACGTGTCAGTTCTCACAAGTGTTGTAGTTTCAAACACTTGACGTCTCTTGTCGCTTGAGAACTTGCTCAAGTCTGTGCCGATCACTTGCAACCAAGCGGTTCTTCTGCGGACATGGCAAACCCCGAGGCACCGTTTGTTCATCTTTCATCTTCTTCAGGAAATATGGCTTCCGCCAACAGCGATGAGAACAAAAAGGTGGCTCTTATCACGGGGATCACAGGACAAGATGGAAGTTACCTGGCAGAGTTCCTATTGGCAAAAGGCTACGAGGTGAATATGATTGAGAACTTGAGTGAAAGAAAGGAAAGAAATCCCTGTAACTTTGTTCCAGGTTCATGGAATCGTTCGGCGCAGCTCCAGCTTCAACACGGGCCGCATACAGCACCTCTATGAGGATCCCAAGTCACACAAGATGGGGAAAATGATCTTGCACTACGGAGACATGATTGATAGCGCTTGCTTAGTAAGGGGAACTAATCCTACAACAAATGCAGTACGCAATGAATGATGATCTCCTGTTTCTCTGCAGGTAAAAATTATTACGTCGATACAGCCAAAGGAGATCTACAACTTGGCCGCTCAGTCCCACGTCAAGGTTTCGTTCGACCTGGCCGAGTACACGGCCGAGGTGGCTGGAGTCGGGACGTTGAGACTCCTCGACGCCGTCAAGACCAGCGGACTGGAAAAGTCTGTGAGGTTTTACCAGGTAGGATGCAAAACGTGCGCATCTCTTGCGGCGGTCTCTCGACCATTTCAGCGCATTGGCACTAGGCTTCCACGTCGGAGTTGTACGGCAAGGTCCAAGAAGTTCCTCAGAAGGAGACGACCCCGTTCTACCCGAGGTCTCCGTACGGCGTGGCCAAGTTGTTCGCGTTCTGGACTGTGGTGAATTATCGCGAAGCCTACGGAATGTTTGCCTGCAATGGAATCCTCTTCAACCACGAGAGTCCCAGGCGAGGAGAAACGTTTGTCACGCGGTGAGTGCTGCACAGCAACGTCATTCCCGGTGTACGACAGATGCAGCATGCGGCAATGATGGTAAACCAAGGTTCGTGATCGAGGTTGCAAGGTGCCGAAGAGAACTTGCAATTTTTGACGGGCAGGAGTCATCGCCAGCAGGAACAAGCAAACTTGGACTGGAGTACTGGACAAATCTTGCCAAAAAAACCCGTCCAGAAACCCAATAGTTGATCTTTAACCGTGCATCCCTCAAGCCTTGTGTGTACCTCGTACAATTGGACAGCAGCTGCTTAGTCTTCAAGTTTTCTTTGCATCCAAATTTGTAGACAATGACAAGCTTTTACTATGCTGATGCTCTCACTCTCGCGCTGTCTGTCAAAATGCATATGCACAATCTGCAAAACGCTGGAGCCACATTATGATGACCCCGTTTGAACGGTCTCAGTGAAAAACACTATGTAAACTAGAAAACAGTTCAATTTAGGAAGTGTTCAGGCTATTCAAAGTGCTGGAATGAGAACAAAAAGAGTAAACAGCACGTGTGGTGATGGTTTGATGATGCATTTTTGGAAAAAAACCACCTCAATTTGCCTTAAATGCACATGTGGCAGATGTGAAAACAAACACTTGATGCTTTCTGTTTCAAGTTTTGGCAAAAAGACAGCTAAAAGGCCTAGCAAAAGTGCTCAAGAGATTGAGCTGGAGAGAAGAAAAGAGAAGCTCTTCCTTCTCACAGAGTCCGGGCATGCCCAAAATTACGTTCCTGATCAGGTGGACGTCGCTCAGGCCACCGAAGATTCCGTAGTTCTCTACTTGAAATCGTCACATGTTTTTTGCTCTCTTTGTTTGTATCAAGACAAATACGTGTAGTTCGAGCGCTTTCCATGAAAATATTGCAATTTTCTTCGTTTTTCTTCGTAGCAGTTCTCACTCACAAGTTTCGACATGAGTCCTTATATGCTAAGGATCTTTTCACTTTGCAAAAATGAGGCATGAACGAATTCACGAACACTGTGCATCTCGCCAGTGGCGATCACAGTCTTCGGCCTGATCCTGCCACTCAACCATTCGGCCACTCAACGTAATTGCAATACACCCGGTACACTAAAAACTATTAACTTTACCCTCAATGTGGCCTTATCAGCCCCAATGGAGCGTGTAAAGGCCCTGCACAAGTTAACCTTGCTTCTTTAATAAGGTAAATATCCTGTAATAGTGTTTCTCCCAATGCATGCGTAGAAAAATCAGCCGTTCCGTCGCCAAGATTCATCTGGGCCAGCTGGAGTACTTTGAGCTGGGCAACCTTGATTCAATGCGAGATTGGGGACATGCAAAGGACTACGTGGAATGCATGTGGAAGATGCTGCAGCTGGTGAGGACTTCTTTATACGTGACTAAGCGGTAGCCATTAAAACAGCCAACCACTCTTTCAGGATCAGGCCGAAGACTTCGTGATCGCCACTGGCGAGATGCACAGTGTTCGTGAATTCGTGGAAGCGGCGTTTAAGTACATAGGAAAAGAAATCGAGTGGGAGGGCACCGGCGACAAGGAGGTCGGGAGAGAGAAGGGGACGGACGTGATCAGGGTGAAAGTCAATCCCAAGTACTATCGACCGACGGAAGTAGAGCAGCTCCTAGGAGATCCTAGCAAGGCTCAAGAAATGCTTGGCTGGAAGCCAAAGGTTACATTTGATGCCTTGGTCAAGGACATGATGGAAGCTGACATCAGTCTAATGAAGACAAATCCGAATGCTTGAGATATCGGGTATAGGAGAACCATTCCATGAAAAAAGAACCTGAATTTTTGTGTCTACTTAGGTTTGTGTTGTTGACTCATTCCAATGGTGATGGACGAAAATTGCAGTATTTTATTACCAAGTGTTGTTATATCTTCTTACTTTTACAATATAAAGTATTCATTGTACAGTCTGTGTTTTAAAAGGCGATCTGTTCTTTTCATCCGCCATCATATTCCAGCTGCTCGCACCAGGACTCCACGTGTGCAATGTTATTCTGTCTCATTGGAAGGTGGCTTTCGGACGATGTGTGTACCAGGGAGGGTGGGGGTGGGCTTTCAATTTGCGTGGCATATAATGTCAATAACGCAGAAGTGAGCCACGGACAAGATCGGTCCGGATGAAGGAGCGCGGGAGGTAGAAGAAGCAGTCTTCACCCAGAATGGGCATGCCCTTGGCCGCCGCCATCACCACTGAGCTGGAAGGGACGATCTTTCACACGACGTCGAATGTGTAGTTGATGGATCCTAGACCTTCGGATGCAAAGATCTCCTGTTATTCCATGAGCTGGACGCTTTTTCTGCCTTTGCTGCTCTTTCAATGTCAACGGGCCCGTGGACGTTCTCCATGTCATCGTTGCAGGGATTTTCCATCTTCCACTTTGATCACTATGGCAGCGACATTCTTCTCTTCGGAGCATTCAGGTACGCACATAACTGATCTTATAACGCAGTGTACTACGCAGTACAGTGTGTACTATGTTCACACTATGTACAGAGACCCACCACTATTGACCCATCACACTATGAAGTGTGTACTACATACGTAGTTACTTCGTATGAAGTCACTGCATACATAGTTACTACTCATGTAGGTACTACAGTTGACAGTTACTGTGCTCATTCTGAACTACCAGGGCAAGACCGGGTGCCCCCACTAGTGTGACTATCTATTTTGCATAAGAAACGTATCAAGTTTGCCTTCTGGTGACGTATTTAGCTCTAAAAGAGGGAGTGGTGGCAACTATTTTTGAGCACCCTCTGCCCAAAATGTGCATGATGAAACCACGGTAATGCTGGTTCTGGACATTCAGTAAAATACAAATATTATTGTAACTCTTTTCACTACTAGGCGGAATTAGTTTTTCTTTGCCGTCGTTGAGGTTCACAATTCCTCCAGTGTGACCCCCACTGACACCAGCTATGTCTCTCAACCGCACAGATGCATCGAAGCAAATTGTGATGATGAAGTCTTGCGTTCGTCATCCTTCTGATGAGGTGATCTCTCTATATGTCGCTTTTAGACCTGGCTGCAACCTCCAGCTTCGACCAGACTGCAAACTCCACGGGATCGACACCAGGGCTTGATGGAGGACACTCGCTGCTGTCGCAGAGGCCATCCATGCCGATCTCCTCAACCAGGAGGTGTCTTGGACCAGCTCATGAGTGTGGATTGCATCTGGTTGAAAGATGAAACCACCCACCGCCCTTGGCCCTTACTAGTTCTTGGACCAGGGAATCACAGGCCTTTTGTCCGTGAAGACGATAGCAGTCAGCTTGTCAGTGGCCTTTTCAAAGAAGATGAGCAACCATTGATCCATCTAAGGCTACTTCTCCCTCCCCCCCCCCTTCCCCCGATCATCATTAGAGGCTACTTGACTCTGACTTTGATCTGACAGGATCTGTCCTCATAGGACCTTATTGATGTCAATCTTCTTGGCCAGGATCGCTGCTTTCTCTGCCCGATTCATCTGCTGGGCAGCTCCGGGGTGATAGCAGACTAGGGCTCGCTTGGACTGGAGCCCAATGTTTATCCATCAGAGTCTGCGTCGACCACCGGCACCTTCAGCCCCTGTGCCTACTACGCAACAAAGAGCTGGGGATTCCGAGCAATCCTTTTCCGCCTCTTGGACGTTTTCTGTGCGGTCACCTGGTTTTGGCGCGAACTTGAGAGACCCCCTCTACTTGAGATGCCTTCCCATGTTGGATCAACCCTCTCCATCTGTGCCATTTCCAACGTGTCCCAGCTGCCAACAGGGCCAGAAACAAAACGTTGGACCCTGCGGTCAACAGGGAGAAGTTTAATGCGTTCATGGAGAGGTTTACAAGAGAAACGTCTTAGAGGACCCAAGGAATTACAATGTATTCAGTCAGAAGCAGACTTTTGGCTACAGGGTGAATCGTTATGTCGGAACAGGTATTGGTCAGTTGCAGTCAGCTCTCGTAGAAATTTTTGGTGTGGTGTCAGCGAAATGTTTACCATTCATGTACGGTGCGCAGAAAAGGTCAGACACTTAAAACTTGCTAACTTTGGCTACAACGCTATGAATTTCATGACACTTCACGTGCGCCAGTGCAATGATTACGCAAGCACAGTTGACGACATCTTGGATCTGCTTGCATTTACCCAATGCGCAAATGCAACAAATACTTCTCTATCAGCTGCATAAAAAAAGATCAGATGCTGATGAAAGTCAAAAGTTTTTGAAAAATCTTAGTTGAGAATGAAGGAGACAAGAGATGAAATGAAAAATCTAGAATGGCAGCCATGAGAAGTGCTCGCTTCCATTTTTAGAATGACCTTTTCTGACTCTCTGAAACTGTTAGTTCCAGGTTGGATTACGACGAAAATGTTGTCTACAGCAAGAGTCTCTGAAATAGAATCGTCAACGTACAGATTACTGATTGGTACTAAGGTAACCAGAGCTGACAGGTAATGTTATAGTGGGAATAATTTTATGCACTATTTAGCTAGGGTAATGACTGCTTCACC
>JAAUXU010155247.1_pt1 | contig 48566 bp, 58 predicted proteins | sample 7278151 | NCBI WGS metagenome assembly JAAUXU01 (sample SAMN14350113, study PRJNA611818) | marine sediment metagenome | isolation source: surface marine sediment (1.8m) | place: French Polynesia: Moorea | collected 2018-08
CTTCCACTTTAGCCATCAGCCTTGCTCCCTTCATCATCCTTTTCTTCCTTAACGTAGACAACAGCAAGGACCACGAAGGAACACTCAAAGTGCTTCTTGGGTACGTACATGTGAAAATCATTTTTTTCCACTAGTTATGTCATTAATTACCATCAAAGCTTTGCCTCTGGAGGTCTGCTGGGAGATGCTTTCCTTCATCTTATTCCCCATGCCATCATGGCTCAGGAAGGTGAAGGTCACGACCATCATGGCCATAGTCATAGTCACGGTCACAGCCATGGAGAAGGAGAAGGTGAAGAGACAATGTGTACATACTCTTTTGTTCTCGTACACAAGATGTTCCCTATGATAGCATCACCGCATCCTTATTAGGACCACACGTGTAATGCGGATAGTTTTCTTTGTTCAGGCCACTCACATGACCTGACTGTCGGGTTGGGCGTTCTGGCTGGCATCTTGGCCTTCATGTTGGTGGAGAAGTTGGTGCGCATATACAGTGGAGGCCACGGACACTCACACGAGGTTGTCGAGGCCAAGGAGAGTGACAAAAAGAAAGAGAAAAAGAAGGCCAAAAACTCCGATGACGAAGGAGAGAAGGTCAAAGGCGCGACAGGAGACGGTGAGGAGGAGAACAAGAAAAAGAAGAAGAAGCAGTCGGAGGCAGAAAAGGAGATCCAAAAGAAGGTACAACAACAAGATCCTTAAAGCCAGAAACCGATTGGCTAACTTGGAAATGGCCTTTCACAGGTTGATGAGGCTCCTCAAAGTGGTGAGATCCGCGTCGCTGGCTACTTAAATCTCTTCGCTGACATTTTCCACAACTTCACTGACGGCTTGGCCATTGGCGCCTCCTTCCTTGCCGGTAACAGCGTCGGTGCCGTCACAACCATCACCATTCTCTTCCACGAGATTCCACACGAGATCGGCGACTACGCCATCCTCATACAGTCAGGTTAAAACAGACTAAGTTTTTGTTTAAAAAATACAGTTTGCATTTATGCGTTCCTTTTTTCTTAGGTGTTCGTCCCTTTCAGGCTAAGTGCCTGCAGTTGCTGACTGCTGTGGGGGCCTTTCTCGGCTGCTTAGTCTCCGTCGCCTTCGGCGAGATCGGTGACGCCGTCACGGCCTTTATCTTGCCATTTACTGCAGGTATGGCAACTCTACATTAGAGAGCAAGTTTATTTCGAAGTAAAGATTAAGGTTGGTTCACCAACGGACTGTACTTGATGGTCGTGGACTGAACAACCAGTATGTTGACGTCAACCTCGTCCGCTACATGGTTCGCAACAGTCAGCTTGCTATCAATGTGTGCTTCTTCAACTGCCTCTGGTAGTGCCCCAATGTGTATTACGGCAACAGGATCAGCTTGAGCAGCAAGTAGAGACATTGGTACTCAGCTCATAAGAAATTCACTTTCAAAACAAAGCTTCATGTGTTACTTCAAAGTAATTTTTAGACTCACCTATACCAAAAACCTACCCACGACCAAGCAAGAGATTAGAAACACTGGCCTAGCCAAATGCCTGTATATTTATTATATTTGTACACAAATCATTTAAATGGAATGGCCGTAATTGAATGCGAGTGTCTGTCCAGCTTTTGCACGGCCGATGGGAGCGAAGCGCATGCTCAGCTGCGAACTACGACGATTACCGGATGTTTCACACACCTAAAGGCGTAACAAAATTTTGGGGATTTTTTTTTATTTTAAATTAATTTCGTATAGGAGGGTCTTAAAAAAGACCACCGGGTCTTAACCAAATCTGCGAGGGTTTTGCCCGGACCTTTTTGCATCTAGAACAGGCAAAATAAAGAAAGTCAAGCCGAGCTAGCTTAAGCGGAGATTGCGGTGAACAAGAGGACAGTAGTGACTGGGGTGTTTGTTTCATACACTTTGGTCAGCCCAATAGTAATCCTCAAAACCTCATATGCAGAAATCCTGATCTCAGCTGAAGAGCGTCGAATGTAGGTGCTATTTGGTTACGGGCCGTGATCTGGGGGGAGGGTCTGGGTTGAATGCAGCCCCGTACATATTGCTGGCACGTGCCAAAGACTGTAAACCTCTTACACTTACTGCACTTCACTGGATTGGCTTCTCCAAGAGAAGTACAGACACTCACCAGGGTAATCGAGTACTACTGACGTCTGGTGTACTCAGTTCGTAGGCATCCCTGATATTGCGAGTGACAAGTCAAGATCCAATTTCTAATTGCTCTATAGGTGGCTTCATCTACATCGCGACGGTGTCGGTGATTCCTGAGCTCCTGGAAGGCTCGACCATGAAGCAGAGTATCAAGGAAGTCGTGGCCTTGCTCGTCGGAGTCGCCATGATGATTGTCATAGCGCAATATGAGTGAAAGAATCGAGGGACAAGATTCAAACTGTCGCCTAATATACACTAACCTTTGTTATCAATGAGTGGACGTGGTTGTTGTTGGGATCGTTCTATGGCACTATATTGATGATGTTAACATCTTAGTAATTTGTACAGGAGGGACCGTAAGGATACTTTATATACGTACACGCGAGTGTGTTAATTACGTACCTTAAGTACACATACAGAAGTGGTTAGAATCAACAAAACGCTCTCACACATGTTCATAAACTTAGCATCCAACAAAGCCAAAGTATATATAGCAACATCAGCAGCCCGAACAACAATGTAAAGGCCCATAAATTTGCCACTAGCTTAATAAATTCCCTTGCATATATTGCTACAAAAAAGATAGGCCAATGTACAGTACAAAAAGCTCACGAACAAGAATCGTTGCCCGAAATGGAAGAATGAAAGCAAAACACTAAGGCAAAGTTTACTATTATTTAACTGTTTCAGTATACTAACGGTGAAGACACAGACGTAGAAGAAGAGTTAGGGGGATTACTACAGCAGATTTTGGCGCATTCCCGAGGGGTGAGCTAGAATTTTTTTATTATTGGGTGCTTACAGTTTTCTTAAGCTGCAAGGTGTGCTTCTTTATTACTAACTACTGTTAGATACAGGTGAAGTTGGCTGTTGGGCAAGACAGGATTTCTCGGTGATATTGTTGTCACTTTATGGAAAAATAACTAGAGAGGATGCAGCGATCTTGATGGAAGTAAGGGGGATTATTTTGCATTTTTCTTTTGGTTTTTTTTTGTTTTGTTTTTTTTTCGTTGTTCTCCAGGGTTAGCACTTGAGAGGCACTTGCAAGGATATGATGTTGTTGCTTGATTATGATTCGACGCTTCTTCTCTCTAAACTGACTGAAGTCGTAGCACACAGGAGTTAGGGGGGGTTGATATATGGTACGTGGGTATTGGAATGATAAAGAAAAAATTGGCAAAAAATCGTGCACTTTTTTGCGCTCTCATCACAGAAACAACAAAACTTGGCATTGCAAGAGAAGAACGGTATTGCTCGGGAGGAGTATTCGCTTATATGCAGGGGAAATTTGCATTTTGTAGGAAGAAGAAGCTTGAGCACGCAAAATCGGGGGCTTAAAAGCGTTTCTCTTATTAATAGAGGGGGTTCTTATGGCAAACACAACTGCATTAAATCGCCAATCTCTTCCACAGATTGTCAGGTCTTTCTCTCTTATTCGGATTTCCTGATGGGGAACTTGCATTGCGACAAGACTTCTACAAGTACAGTTTGTCATGCTCCACTACATAACTACTAGGGGTGGGGTGGATGGGGGAATATTCTCCCTCTAGCAAGCCAAAGATCATCGTGGAGATGTTTTTAATGCTTATACGCTGAGTGCTTGCTGCTGCACTGCGGCGCTGTGTCGCGTATGCGGCTTGTTGGCCGCGGCGGCGGCGGCGGCGGCTGCCACGGCGGTGGCGTTGCCATCGCTTTTGCGATCTAGCTCGATGCAGACCCCGTTGGGTTCTATGTTGGGAATCTCTGGGACTTCGTCTTCGTCTTCTTCAGCTCTCTCCTCTTGCTGCTCGGAAATGTCCTCTTTAAGGTCTTCCTTCTTGTCATCTTGTTCCTCCTTCTTGGTACCGACTTTGTTGCTCTTCCCCTTCTTGCCCTCCGCGGCCAGCTTGAGCATGGCCTCGTGCTTCGCCTTCCACTTGTCAATGCGGGACTGAGAGCGACCAAGTTTCTAAAGGAACGAAATTGCTATTAAGACTGGCATCACGCTGTAGGCAGTATCCAGTTAAATAACTCACGTGATCTCCGTCTGACGATTCGTCGTCACTAATGGAGTTATTCCTCTCATTGGACTTTTGCCTTGACCTCGTCACCCTGGAAGCAGCTTGTGCCTGCTCAGAATGACCGACTTTCTTGTCAGATTCTGTCTCAGGATCTTCTTTGTTCTTCTCGATGGTGACATTCTTGTCCTCCACAGACTTTTCTCCGTTGGTCAAGGCTGGCGGAGTCAAGTTAGCGTTCACTGCAAATGAATAATAATGACAATAGGTTATATGGATATGCTATACACGTACGTACGATCGTATAACTGGTTCACAGCAATTGACTGCAATGACGCACCTGCATTGTCGGTTTTGTTTGTGGCTACAGCGTTGGCAGCCGCCAGTCTTGCAAGGTCGACGCCGCTGTAGATGGCGTTCGGGCTGGGCGACTGCCTCGAGGACGGGGTGTCCTTAAACGAGCTGCTCACAGCGTTCGCGACAGCGGCCGCGGCGGCCGCGGCCGCTGCAGCAGCCGCGGCAGGTGAGACGCCGTTGGTGTTGACGTTGGCCGCAGCGACTGGGGGAGCGGAGGGGCTTGCGGCAGTTGCGGTGCCGTTCGTGTTTCTCTTGCGATTGGTGTCCATTTGGCATCTACGGTGTAGACACTTCTGCCTGAGTCTGTTCTGGCCCCCGAACTTTGTCTTGTCCTGACAGTAGCGACAGCGGCCACAGTCGTCGTTCTTGAGGCAACCGGCGCACTCGCCGCAGAAGACGCGGTTGCGGATGCCCTTACCACTGCCCTTGCTTCCAGTCGCAGCCTGGCCGCCGCCGTTGCTGCCCGAGCCGGGGCCGGAACCGCTGCCGTCGTTCTCGAGTCCATTACCTAGGATGTGCGTGGTAGACTCAGCGACTGCTGAAAGAGCGCCTACACCGTCGGCGCTGACCCCTCTGGCTCGTTTCTCTGGCGGACTGTAGCTCAGATCAGCGTTGGAGTTCTTAGGCGGGCGTCCTCGGCGGCGTCGGGCGGCAACTGCCACTTGGGCCACCCCGGCGCCGCCTCCGTTGGAAGTAGATTCTGCCTCCTGCAGTTCGGCGGTCCCGGGGACGTCGCCATTGGCCAACAACTGATGCGTCTTTGCGTCAAGATTCTTCTTTAGGAGATTCACGACGTTTGACGAGGCCGGTGACTCCTTGGTCTTGGCCTCGTGCTGCTTCATCAGGGCTCTCTGGTAGTCCTGGATGTGCCTGGCGATCGTCTCCTCCTCCTTAAGTTTGTTCTTGGCCAGTTGCTCAGACGTGACGCCGCCGTTCGCCGCCGCCACCGCAGCGACCGCCTCTTTTTCTTCTTGCTCCTTCTTGGCGGCCTCCACCATGGTCACGACCTCCTGGAGTCTGCTATAGATTGCCGTGAGTTGCGTCTGAAGACTTAACTCCACTTGCGAGTTGTTCAGGCTGTGCACGAGGAAAAGGAGTCCGTTCAGCTGCGCCACGATCTGACCACAAAGCAGCGGGATATTGGTTGCGCCAGTGCCGCTTGACGGCTGAGTGGTTAGTGAATGCCCGCTGAAGCTGGGCACCGTTGGGAGCGTCAGCGAGGCCGAGGATCCGTTGGGCAATGACTTGAGCACCGCCGCTGGCGGCATGTTCACGCTGGTGGCGGCGCTCCCTAGCGCCTGCGCGGCAGGCAGTGGCTGCGTGGGGAAGGATAGGTTGCTGGAAGCGGCGGTAGAGGAGGACGACGCTGTGGTGGACACATTCGTGGACGCCACTGCCGCCATTTGCTGCATCTTGCCAAGCAGCAGATTCTGCAGCAAATAGTTGGAGTTCATGGTAGCGAGGGTGGAAGGGTTCAGTCCAGTCATGGATGCTAGCGAGGGATAAAAGGGGTAAGGGTTTGAAGACGATGGAACCGCTGCCGCCACCGACGGGACGCTGTAGCTGCTTGTCTTGCTGTCCTTTGTCTTTGTGATCTTGGTGATTGTTGCCGGTAGCGGCGTGCTCGTGGAAGAGAGATTCTCAGAGGCCTTTCCTGCTTTGGACAAGTCCATAGCGGTCTCTGTCTTGAGCGAGAGGTCCTCAGCCTTGGCCGCAGGTGGCGGCGCTGGCGTGATGGTGGCCGCAGTGTCACTGGTGCCGCCGCGCGAAGCGTGGAGGTTGAGAAGAAGCGTTGCGATCTCGCGGTTGACGGCATTTTCGTCACGCGTCACCGCCTCCGTGGAGTCCGCGGCCTTCATCCTGGAGTCTGCCGAGGTGCGGCGACGCTTGTCTGCCGCCGCTGCTGCTGCTGCGGACATCATGTTGTCGTCGTCGCGGGGCATGTGCGCCTCGGCCAGATGCTCTCTGAGCTTGTCTGTGTCCTGGTGTGCCTTGGCGCAGTGTGGGCAGTAGTGTGGCGGCCTATCCGTGTGGCCGCTCACGTGAGCTCGGAACTCAAGCTCATAGAAGAGCGGCCGGTCGCAAAAGCCACACAACCAGGGCCAGTCACTGCTATGCCCAGACTTTAGGTGCGACCTTAGTCGCTCTAGATCCGCGAACTCCTCTTCGCAGTAGGTGCAGTCGTAGACGCGGTGATTGTTGTTGACGTGCTCGACGGCGGCCGCTGCGCCAGTGCAGGAAGTACCGCAGACGACGCAATCGATGCGGGCACCTTTGACGCCGTCGGCTGCGTCGTTCTCGTCGTTGCGGCGGTGGCGGGCAGAGGAACGCAGGTGTGTGAAAAGAGCCGCTCGAGCGAGATCCCGCTGGCAGGAGACGCAACGGAATGGAGCGCGGCAGCGCAACTGGGTCAAGTACTTCTCGTACCGCGGGAGGCTTAGGTCGGGCTGCGGCGGCTGTGGCTGCGGCGGCGGGTGCGGCTTTGGCGGCGGCTCCGCCTGCGACGTAGGCTGTGGAGAGGCTTCGTCTTGGGACTCTCTGGTTGTCGATTTGCTGCAATTTCAGTGTACAAAGTATGGTGAAACTGTTGTAGCGGTACTGTTGTACGCAAGGACCATAGTGAGGTTGAACGCGTACCTCTTTTGCTTCTTCTGTGTTGTTTCTTCTTCCTCTTGCTCTTGTTTCGCCTTGTTCCTAGCGCTCCTTCTCCGTTCTCCTACTTCTTGCTGTTTCTCCACCTTCTTATTCTTATTGGCGCGCTTCACCATCGTCGGCGGCCAACACTTGGATGCTGCCAACGAGACAATCGAGGTTCGAGTTGTCGACGATGATCAAGCTCATGTTGGCGGCGATCAGGCGCAATGAGAGAGAGCTCGCAGACTGCCTGGAAGAGCATGAAAACGTGATTGCACGTAGCAGTTGTCAGCCAAGAACTAATGCGAGTACGTGTACATGGACATGCTGCCGGCCTGTCTGGCCCATATCCTTTGTCGACAAAAGCACGTATCCGTACGTGAAGAGATATTGGGGTAGCGCAAGAAGGCAGGAAAAGAGACACTTTTAGACCCTGCGCGCAGCATAAATCAGCCTTGTTTTCAGGCCTGTTTGTGTGGCTCACATGTGCGCGTGTACAGTGCCGTATTTATGTACATGTATGATTATGCCAGCCCTGATCTATGAGCCTGTACTAATCCTGGCCTATAAACGTGTATACATTAATATCCTTGTTGAATCAGTACAAGCGATAGAGAGTAAGAGTCTTCTTCATCGCCAACAGACAGCTATGGAAATTTACAGCTACGTTAAATGTTTTGCTACTGTCCCACTGATGAAATATTAGTGCCCATGAAGTAAAACCTGTGGAACGTAGCGCGGCCGGCGTTAGTATTCACTAGCACTTGTGAGGCTCATATGCTCTGGTATTTACTTTCACTGGCAATAGTGAAAGTTCGACTAGCAAAATTTCACTCATACGAATGCTGATGACTTACACGGATGCGGATCCGTAGAAGGATACATACGGTAGATACGGCGTTGCGCATTATACTAATACATCTATACATTCATGTACTGCATAGGAACGTGCTTCGGCTGATGCGTGAGTAGCGTGAGACTCTGAACATTCGAAAATGCGTCCGACATCTTTTTTGGCTGGAGAAGCCATTGATGGATGTGAGACTTGGTGAGTCAGGACAGACTCTTGAGAGGAATGAGCTAAAAGACTATCGGCAAATTTCATTCCTCAGCGTGGTGCCAGCCCTAAAAGTCGGGAGGGCGGCTGCACTGCGGGCACCAGCGGATCAGCTGCCATCCTGGAGGGGTGGAGGCAGCTCATGTACCTCAGACCCACTGTGTCAAGCATCTGTGGGTGAGCCTTTCCCAGATGGGGAGATACCTTCCAGTATCTGGGGACACTGGGTTTCGGTCTAGCTGAAGCGGAAGTCACCCCATTGGCCTTCCTTGCTTGATGCTGACCACTGTGCTCTGATCATCTGACCATCAGAAGGCTGACCACACATAGTACAGGAAATTGGGGACAATGCACAGCTTGTCCTAAGCCCAGACAGCCTTTTCCACAGGATGTGGCTCTCACTGTGACAGGAACTCTGGCCTGGCTAGGCCAGTGGTGGGTGAGGCTCATTCACATGGACAGGTAGTGCCTGGTCTCCATTACCCCATGCGCTACATAGGTTGCATGGAGGCACATTCAAAGAGCATATCATTCTCCAGTTCCGCAGCAAGGCATAAGCTTGAGGCCACCATCATCCATGCAACTTGGATGTGCACGCTGGCTTTGATCATGGCAAGCCGCCCTTAGTGCACAACCGGGCTGGTTGGCTGTGTCACGCGTGTTACGTACCTCCATGCACATGACATGGTAGATGTACATGTACGTGTACAACATGTTGTGGTCGATTGATCTGTTCGCCCTGAGTCTGTCGTGCCACCCTATACGTAGATGTACGGTCTGTCTCATGCTTCGGGATGCATCGCCAGCATACAAGTCTGTGATCAGTGCACCGTGAGACAAATTTTATGTCTGGCAGAGTTTAATTTCATTGGGGAAGCCCCCTTTTCCCTATACATTTTTCGATTCCCCCGATCTGCTTTCACACAGAGAAACTTCAGCGGCGGCAAAATCGCCTCTGGCGTCGTCTGCGCCGGAGTCGGCGCAACAAAGCTCTCTTTCGGCATTCAATTAATCATTCCTGCGCCGTCGAGCGCGTTCATGCTGCTTCTCGCTCTCTGTCTCTGTCTCTCTTGCTGTTGCTGTTGCTGTTGCTGTTGCTCTTGCTCTTGCTGTTGCTCTTGCTCTTGCTTTTGCTCTTGCTGTTGCTGTTGCTGTTGCTGTTGCTGTTGCTCTTGCTGTTGCTCTTGCTCTTGCTCCTGCTCTTGCTCTTGCTCTTGCTTTCGCTCTTGCTCTTGCTCTTGCTCTTGCTTTCGCTCTTGCTCTTGCTCTTGCTCTTGCTCTTGCTCTTGCTTTCGCTCTTGCTCTTGCTCTTGCTTTTGCTTTTGCTCCTGCTCCTGCTCCTGCTCCTGCTCTTGCTCTTGCTCTTGCTCTAGCTCATGCCCTTGCACTTGCCCTTGCAATTGCACTTGATCTTGATCTTGCTATTGCTCTTGCTCTTGCTCTTGCTCTTTCTCTTGCTCTTGCTGTTGCTCTTGCTCTTGCTCTTGCTCTTGCTCTTGCTCTTGCTCTTGCTCTTGCTCTTGCTCTTGCTCTTGCTCTTGCTCTTGCTCTTGCTCTTGCTCCTGCTTTCGCTCTTGCTCTTGCCCTTGCTCTTGCTCCTGCTTTTGCTCTTGCGCGTTCATGCTGCTTTTCGCTCTCTATCTCCCTTGCTCCTGCTCTTTGCTCTTGCTCTTGCTCTCGCTCTCTCGTTGCTCGCCCTTCTGTCCTGGAACAACCTACACACACAATGTCTTTTTTTCACTTTTCCATCCACATGCACACAAGCATTCACGTACGAGGAGGCTCCCTCACTCTCTAGTAGGCGTGTGTGTATGTGTGTGCACGCACGCACGCACGCGCGCGCGCGCGGACACGTCAATGAGAGGAAAAGAAAAGCCGACACACACCGAGAGCTCACCAGAGGGACAACTTCTGTTCCATTTAGACGGAGAGGAGCAAATGAGAGGGAGGCGAGATTCTGTTCGTTCATATCGCTGCGTATTTCGCCTAACTTAAGGGCTTGCGAATTTGACTGCTTTTGTGCATAGGGAGAAGAGAAGAGAAAGAGAGAGAGAGAGAGGATTTTGCGGTGACGCAAATCCCCGAAAGTTTGGCTCTCGAGATAGAATTTGATCAGCGAGTTGAAGGAGGTTTGTTTCAACTATTGCCTGAGTCAGACAAAATGCACGGGTGCAAGCGTTGCCGACCCGACGGCGCCGCACAAGCTTCTTGGCTGCGTCTGCCGCTCCCTCGTGGCCTTTTTTTTGGCCCATCCGTCCGGGGGCGTCTATTTGTTTGCCTCACAATGTATATTCTGTACCCTTAGTAAGGCCTGTTGCTGACTGGCATATGCAGATGAAGAAGAGGAGACTCATCTCGTTTGCTTTCACTGGTACGCATACACACAAGTATGTGAGTGAGCTGGCTATGTACTGTCCGTCCGTCCGTCCGTGTGCAGTACCTAGTACGTACATAGTCTCTCCATGCTCTCACTCTCTTTCTCTCGCCATGCAAGCATGCGTGTATCACCTACTGCAGTAGCTGCGGAGAAAAGAAGCAGCCCCAGCAGCGAATGAACCTCAAGTCACGCGAAAGAAGCGTTGATGATCAAGGCCTCCTCCTCCTCCTCCTCCTCTTCGTCGTCGTCGTCGTCGTCGTCGTCGTCGTCGTCGTCGTCGTCGTCGTCGTCGTCGTTGTCACTGAGCTATGGTGCATTATACTGCACGCGCACACACACATATATGTACGTCCGTACGTAGTACTACATACACGTGCCTGCCTGGCTGCTTCCCCAGGCAACATTTGGGATTTTGAGGACCGTTGTCGTCGTCGTCGTCACGATAGCGAAGACCGGAGTTGGAGAAGAGGAAGAAGAAGGTACAGTCGTGGCAGTCGTAGAAAGCAGAAAACTGGGAAGCGCAGCTCGGTGAAATGGCGAGCAATATTATGCTACACGAAAATGGACGGACTGGAGAAAAAGAAGGGGTTGAGGAAGGAGGTGCTCAGACGAGAGAAAAGGAGCCCGCAGAAGGGGAATTGAATTTTGAAGTGGTTCAGGTCTGGACAGTTGCACTGTGTGAAATATTGAGCCTTCTTTCTCTGTCTCCAGCGAGATTCCCTAATCGTGGCCCGCGTATGTGGCAATGTTGTCCCCGATAAAAGGAGAAAGGAAAGGGCCTCCAGGCAGGCCTATGTACTATCTTATGAGCGAGAATACACAAGAAAGTTCCCCCCGAGCGAACTGAGCAGAAGTGCAAGAGAGGCGTCCCCAACCCTTTTTCTCCCTCTTCTTCTTTTCTGATTCACACAGTAATTAGGGCTCTCTTCGTACCGTGTGAGGTGCTCGATCTTTGCGCTTCACACTGCACCATCCAACAGTGCTGTTCTTCTTTCCTCGAGGAAATTAACCTGGCGAGTGAATGTAATCATCGTGTAGAGGCTTCAAGACGTGTAACCCCATCCGCTCTGCCTGTCTATGTAGTCGTGTAAATGTGTGCTCTATGCATTGTCTCTACTTTATGGAATCTGCTCAGTTTTAAGTGTTGCTGCTTCTCTTCTGACGATGACTAAATTGAAACTTCTTATTCAATTTGCCAACTTCTCTGGCTGCCTCCTCTGCTTCTTGTGAGGAAGATAAGTACAAAGTTCTGGTGCCGCCGCTACCCAAAAGACGAAAGGTACGGAAAGTGAACATTGGTGCGACGACGACTGTGGCGTCGACACAAGAAGTGATTGAAAAAAAGCACAACAAACAAGTCAGCCAAGGCTGTCACAGAGAGAAAAAGTTTCTCCCCAGCCTTGACCGTTGTCGCTATTTGTTACTGGCGAACTCGCGAAATTTCGGGCCGGGGAAGGAGGAGGGACAAACTTGGAGAAGAAGATGGAGAAATTTGCAAGAGGCGCGTTCGGTTTCGCTCTTTGCTCTCTGACGAACAAAAGAGAAAGTAAATAAAAGACAAGAGGCCGTTTCCACCCCCCCCCCTCTTCCCGCCCTGCGGTCCCCTCTTTTTCACCCTCGGAAGACGCTATTTCATGCTTCGTCTTCGTCGTCCTCGTCGTCCTCGTCTTCGTCGTCTTCTCTGTCAGTCCCCTCTTCTGCTCCTGCTCTCTCTTCGCTTTCGTTGGCCGGCCTCTTCTTCTTCGCTGAGTCCTGCACGTACAGGGGCAGTCAGCAGTGCTTCAACACTGCTGTGGTCAACGCTGACGTGACACAAAAAGGGTGGCTTTTCTTTCTCTCTTTTTTTTTTTTTCAAATTAAATGGCGTTTTGTTGTTGTTGTTGTTTTGCAAAGAGTGAAAAGTCTTTCTCGAGTCCTGGCACACACAGGTGCCGTCAGCCCTCTGAACTGTGCGAAGCAAGCAAAAAGCTCAAGCGATTCTGTCCAATGAAGCAGGTTTTTCTCGTCCAATTCGCCATTTTTTCGCCCATTTCGCTCATTGACCGAGCTGTTGAGTCTCCCTGTACCGTCTTTCACGTTCCCCTCCGTCCTCCTCTTACGACAAAGGAGAAGGGAGCAAAAGCCAGACGCGGTCGACGAGAAACGACTCTGCTACGACGACGACGGCGGCGACGACGACGACGACGACGACGTCGACTACGTATAATAGGGGAAGGAAAGACGAGGAAATAGAAGCCTCGTTCGTTCCCCCTCCTACTGCCATCAACCTCCCTGAAGAAGAAAAGAAAAAGCGACGATCGTTGCTGCTGGTGCTGCCACTGCTGCCATATTGTGAAATACTGCGTGCTGGGAGAGAGGGATCGGGGCTTTCTTAGGACTTTCGGTACATATCACGGAGAATACAGACACACACACTATTATACTACACACGTGCGCTTCTTCTAAGAGGATCTCGGCGTTTTCACTGAGAAGGAAGAAGCCCCGGGCAAGGAATGAGAGAAAGATTGAGAGGCAAAAATGAAGAAAGAGCGATAACTTCTGGTGTCATGGATTTTTAATGCTGTTCATACAGTGCCAAGGAGAAGGGTTAAAAAAAAAGAGGCCTCCTCTGCATTGGCGTTCGCTTTCTCCGGTGCAATTTCTCGCCCGATCGACTCGATCTGCAGCGCGCGAAAAATGAGACGACTTAGTAAAAGAAGAAGACTCTGCTGCTGTTGCTGCCGTTGCTGTTGCTGCTGCTCCTGCTGTCGGCTTTCTCTCGCTCTCCCGTAATTTGTCCGATCGTACGCGTAGTTTAGGGTCTCGCTCGCTGCAACGGGCGGGGGGGGGGGAGAGCGAGCGAGGGATGAGGGAATTGAAGTAGTGGAAGCAGCACAGGGTGGTGGTGGTCGTGGTGGTGGTGGAGGAGGAGGAGGAGGAGGTGGCGGCGGAAGCAGCAGCAGCGGGGGGAAAAAGCGACGGGGGGAAAGAAGATTGGACATCGGGCCGTTTTTCGGGAGAGAGAAAGAGAGAGAGAAGAAGCATTGTTTCCCCCTGCTTTCCAAGTAGCGGAGTACAAACCAGCAGCTGTGTGGGTGTGTGTATGTGTGAGTGGGGAGGGGGAGCGAGCGAAAATTAAGGGGGAGCAAATACGTATTGATGACTACTCGTTGCAGTCACATATGCTGCGAGAGGTACAATTGTTTGTAAGAACTAAAGGGCTAAAATGTACTCTTAGCCCTCGAAAGCATGTGACGAACTTCTACGTGGAAAAGTATGCGGGGGGGGGGGGCAGGGAAACTTTTCTGAGCGCGACACTCGCAGAAGCCCACATGTCTGAACATGGCCCTCATTCTCAGTTCTATGTAGTAGTCCCGTCCATTATTTCGAGTCGTATGAGCAGAGAGGCTCTTTTCTATGGTTTTTCACAGCACATAAAGTCGCGGCTGATTCATAAGCCTTTTTCTCCACTCTGACTTACAATACATACACACTACATGTAACACATATGCGCTATCCTCAACAGAAAAGAAAGTGTGTTGAAGTCGAGGTGCAGAGCACTGCCAGCATGACTCCTTGGTGTTGCGTGCCTCTCAGAGGCATTCTCAAAAGCTAATTGTATGGACAAAGTGTTTCTTTAGGTTGTTTCTGTGTGTTTTTTCTTCATGATCCAGCAGTGCAGTGGGACGAGCTTTCACTTGCACGAAGCAACTGACGTCTTCACCTGATCAAGGACGATTCAGCCTCTGTACTTACGACAATTCATTCCCTCCTCCATAGGCAAACCGACCCGGCTAGAAAAACGTAATTCGGATGCCTATGGCAATGAGATGATCATCGCCTTATTAGTGGAATCGGTAGGAGAGTTGGTTTCTACAGTTGCTGACACCCTGGACCCTTTCTTTTTCCCAACAAACTTCTCCAGACACAATTGGAGTGTTTTGTAAGATTCGATTGACATCACTTTCAAAGTGAACGTCAGAATCACAGTATGAAAGTTGGTCTTTCTTCAGATCCGCGTGGTCAGTCGTTGACAACAGACTTGGCCTCCGAGATCACTTCCAGATTGTGAAGGCTGGGCAAAAGGTTCGTTGTCGTCATGCTGCTCGGCCATGTGGGAAAATGAGGACCTGTTGTAGTGACTTTATTAGCGGTAGCAACCTGTCAAAGCTGATGGCAATTTTTCAGCGTGGCATGACTTACGTCACCTGTAATCATGACCCTACAAGCACTGCTCACAGACTGAGACCCTTCTGTGTTCTGAGACCGAGAAAGAGTCAGCATACGTGTCGGCAAATCCGATTCAGAGGCAGGTATTCCATGGAGCACCTTTAAAAATCGTGCTTTTTTAACTGCAGATACGAGGTGGAGTCAGGTGAATGTGCCCGTCCAGTGAAAGATTCTACCTCATACGGAGTAGACATTGAACAGGGCCATCCTTTTGAGGTAGGTCAATGCCATGACAAGAAATCAGGTGAACAATCGCAATCTACCCCAGCAACAAGAAGCTGGGCAGTCAAAGAAAGCGGATATGAGTGCGTTGTTGCGCCACCACGAGAAAAAAGTGCCTTAAATAGGGATGCAAAATGGGAGGTCACTTGGGTCCTTCTCTATCAAGTGTCACACGCTGGCAGAGACTACAGCTCAAACTGGAACAACCTACTCAAGTATACACCAAGTGGAAGAAAAAGGATGTGGCCAAGAGTGCCCATGTCTGTAAGAATTCCTGCTACCAGGAAACAGCTTACGTCAGGCTCTTCCTCATTTTCAGGAAGGACCAGTGGCTACCAATCTGTGGACTTTAGCATGCCACATACGAGGCTGTGCATGGCACACTCCAGACAATACATGACACGACACATACCAGCCTATGCATGACTCGTACTATGGCACAATTGGGGTTTAGCATGACACACTTGAGGCTATGCATGACACACTTGAGGCTATGCATGACACACTTGAGGCTATGCATGACACATTTGAGGCTATGCATGACACACTTGAGGCTATGCATGACACATACCAGCCAATGCATGACACATTCCAGGCTATGCATGACACATACCAGCCAATGCATGACACATACCAGGCAATGCATGACATATTCCAGGCTGTACACGGCATACTCCAGGCGATTCATGACACACCCCAGGCTATGCATGGTACACTTCAGGCAATGCATGGCACATCTAGGCTAGGGCTATGCATAATGCATACCAGACTATGCATGATGCATACCAGGCTATGCATGATGCATACCAGGCTATGCATGATGCATACCAGGCTATGCATGATGCATAATAGGCTATGCATGATGCATAATAGGCTGTGCATGATGCATATCAGGCTGTGCATGATGCATAATAGGCTATGCATGATGCACACCAGGCTGTGCATGATGCATACCAGGCTGTGCATGATGCAGACCAGGTTGTGCATGATGTATACCAGGCTGTGCATGATGCAGACCAGGTTGTGCATGATGTATACCAGGCTGTGCATGATGCATACCAGGCTGTGCATGACGCACACAATGCTATGCATGGTGCACACCATGCTTCCCGCTGGACTGGTGCCAATGTGCAAGGATGTTAGTCCCACGGGATGGTGTGCATCCCGGCCTTGTAGAGTCATACAGAATAAGAAAGACTTGTGCACCAAGCTTGTGCACCAACCCTGGGCAAGGCTGACTGGCCCAATGTATATGTCAAGAGCCTGTCTGCCAGTACGCACACCAGGCTCTATGGCAGGAGGCTGTCATTCCTGTCATTGATGAAAATGGTGTAATGCCAGTTGCAGTCAGCATATGTGTTGTGCCATCCCCTACGCAGGTAGACTTCATGTCAAGTGATACTGCACAAGAAACGTGGCAAGTCACGAGTCGAAAGACTGTTTGGCACCCTTTCTTTCACGTACATCTGGAGTCGATATGACAGATGCAAGTGAAGCGGCCAAAGGCCAGTCCAGGACAGTGTCAAAGTGAACAAGAGCGACTCCTCTTGATTGCACGACGGTCCGTACGATGCCCGGCAGAATCTTGGAGTCATAAATATGCGATCGAATCTGCTTTCACTTTCCTACGAAGCTCATTGAAACGGAGTCAAGACCGCTGCTCCTCTTTAGAAGGTCGTATGACAGCGATAAATGTTTAAATGCTCTGTCTGTCAGACTGGCACCGGTGGACAAACTGAGGGACGGACGGTCGCACACATGTAGGTACAGGACAGCATGGCTGAGGGCACACACGAGGGCGTCGTCGTCGTCGAGTGGAGCAGCGAGCGTAACACAGGCAAGGTGAAAAAGGCGTAAAAAAGAGACTTACTAGGAGAGCAAGAAAAGCGAGCGGCGGCGTCAATGGCTTTGCAAACACCTTTCTCCCATTTCCTAATGCTGCCCTAGGCTTTCCGTCCCACGCACACTCACACACACACGCACGCACGCACGCACGCACGCAGAGAGAGAGCTTTAGCCAAACAACGGTCGCGTCCTCGCTGCTTCTTGGGAATCGCTCCTGCTACGCGTTGAACACGAAGACCTGCGACGAAGTCCATTAGTGCGGGTCCAAGTCAAATAGTGCCTGACGAAGATACGATTTATAGGTATGATTACTTGGACGGGAAGACTGCTCGAGCCGTGTATTCAATTTCAGTCCGTCACCGCGCTCTCGGCGAGGCTGTCTCCAGGGAGGGAGCGAGCGTGAGGGAGCATCCACGCCACTTCCTGCTATCCCTCCTGCTTTTGCTCACGAGTTCTAACGCATCGATTTTGCAGCCCACGTATGAACGCAGTAGCAACCACGACGTTATGATGAAAGGCCGGCATCTCACGGAGGAGCAGGAGAAGAAGAGTGGAGGGGTCGATTTTGCTGCTGCTCTCCACGACCGTGAAGGCCGGGTTGCAACGGGACAACTCGGCCAGAATGAGGCCGGCCCAGCACTGGGCGAGCGCTCAGACAAACGTCACGCTGGAGTCCACACTGCGGGCGGGGAGGGGGGACGCAGAAATGCTCGAGTGCAACCCGGTCTTCAATGCGCCCGTCGTCGACGACCGACGGATGATAGCGCATCTTCTTCTGCGCCAGCGGCGCCAGCCGAGAAGAAGAAAGGGAAGGAGAAGAGGCTCCAAACTACGTCTGTGGACCCTCAACTTCTCCTCTGCCGAAAAGCAACATCTACTGTATACACAGCACGAGCGAGCGATGAACGAACCAACGAGTGTGTGCACATATGAAGGGGGGGGGACATCGCCAATTCTGTCACTGGCAAGGAAAACGTCAAAGAATTGCTCACGTACAAAAAATCTCTCTCCTGGAGGAGAGATCACGTGCAATTGTGACGCACGCGAAGACTCATCATGGGTGCATGTCTAATTTATGCACACGACAACGACGACGTCCGTGTATTTTCTCCGCTCGTGGTCGCATGTGTGTGAGTGTGAAGTAGAGCGACTTCCCACGTAAGGAAAGGACCGACACGCTCTAAACGCAAGTGTGCGCACACCAACATGTCGTCGTCGCCGTCGTAGTACGATGACGCCATCAGATAAGAATCGTATTCGACGTGAGCGACCGAGGAACCTTCTTCTACCCCCCCCCCCCTCTCCCTCCGCCTCCTCCTCCTCCTTGACGATGAACAATGAGACTCTGCTCGTGTCAGATTGCTGATGAAGGCGAGCAAGGAAAATGAAAGGCTCGATGGTGGCCTTTTTTTCTGTCTGGAGGAGTCAAAAGTAAGACTTATTCCAGAGACGAGTGTTAGCGGCTCAACTCTGCGCAAAATCTACGCGCTCTCTCATGCACATGCATACGATATGAGAGCCTCTTCTCCTTCTTCTTCTGGGTCGCCGCCGCCGCCACTGCCGTGGCCATCGTCCCCGCCTACGCTCGCTCTGTCATCGTTCTGTGCATTAGAAGTCTTTTTGGTGGCTCACTTATTGAGGAAAGAAGAAAAACTTCACATGCGTGCAACTTATAGTACGAATGTGGGACGAAAGGAGCGTCTACACGTGGAATCAAGTGGTCACGAGTAGGAGAGATTTTTTTGAAAGTAGAATGCTTCACTTTATTGCATAGGGGTCTCCCTGTCTGTCTGTCTGTTCGTCCGTCTGTCCGTCGGTCGGTCGGTCGGTGGGTGGGTCGAGCGGGCAGCAAAAGTTGGCGCAGCGAGCGAGCGGAGAGCGCAAATGTTTTTACTTTGAGCAGCGCGCGGTCAACGGTAGACAGCACGCACGCAAGCAAGCTCGTTCTTCTTCTTCTTCTTCTTCTTCCACCGACCGACCCTCCTGTGCTCCTTCTACTTGTGCTTCTTCTTCCACCACCACCTCTGTATGCTCTCCACAAAAGCGCAGCACGTCCATATGTACGTAGACGATCGTATGTACGTGCGGACGTCGACTGGCGCGAAGCAGTATGACTACTATATGGCTCCTTCTCTTTTCGCCCCCTCTCTGATCCCCGCCGCGAGCTAGCAAGGCAAGCGTGTGTGCACCGGATTGCCGCATACCGAGGACCCCGAGCACAAACACGCAGTGGAGGCCGCTTATCAAGATCCAATACGACGCGGCCACTGTGACATGTTGCGAGCGAGCGAGCGAGCGAGTGAGTGAGCGAGCGAGCGAAGCTCCTTTCTTTTACGAAAGCGATGTTGTTGCCCTGCAGCCAAGTGGTTCTAGCAACATGCCTCCTCTCCTACAACTTCCCTTTTTTTTCATTCGACCGTTGTACGCAGTCGGGACAAAGAGAGAATGAGAAGGGGGAAGAAGAGGACGCAGGTTTTTCGCAGACGAGAAGAAGAACCCTCGTCTACTTTCGGCCTCCTCCTCGTCCTCCTCCTCACTTTTTCCCCTTTCTTCTCTTTCTCTCGGCTCAATTCGCTGCTGGGATCGCCAGGGACCTCACGAAAGAAGGGGAAAAGCGAGGGGGGGGGGAAATGGAAGTCTGCTTCTTCCACTGCTCGCCTCTGACGTATGTAGTGCAAGCGCTGCATTCGGAGGCCGCCGCTGTCGGTGGCGGCGTCGGAGGCGAACGCAGTATTCTAGGTAGACGACGACCGCGAGCTTGTTGTACGTATGTACGTAGTCGTCGTCGTCGTCGTTGCCGTAGGAGAAGAAGTAGTAGCGAGAGAGCCAAATCTCTCTTCCAAGGGAGGGGGGAAAAGGCGAGGGGAAAAGCAGGGGAGAAAGAAAGTGGACAAACGTAAGAGAAGGAATCAGGGGTGTGGCGGTAAAGGAAAAAGAAGACGAAGAATATTTTGTCACTCACTCACTCACTCACTCACTCAGGCAGTCGAGGGCGCGCGCATTTCGCAACACCTGATAGTCAGGAGAGAAGGTGGTCGATCGACATCTTCGTCTCCGTCGTCGTTGTCACATGTTTTGCCAGGACGACGAACAACTCGAAGAAGCTGCAGCTTTTTCGCATCAACACACGTTACCTGTTCAACTACGCGCGTACGCAAGAAAGGGTTGAGAAATGCGGAGGGAAAAAAAGAAAAAGCCCGCGCGCTTTTTATTTTTTCGTACTACTTGTTTGTTTGTTTTCTGAAGCAAATCATCATGTGTCGTTTTCACCTGTTAACTTTCTTCTCTTACCTTGGATACTGTGTGTGTTCTGCTGGGGGGGGATGATGATGATATGTAGTTCTCTGTTTATCACTGCTGCTCTACCGTCACATGTTTTCACGCGACGAATGCGCGTTCGCCACTGACGATGTCGGGACCGTGATCACAAGAAAAGAAAGACGACGAGGAGGACGACGACGACGACGACGAGGAGGAGGCTCTCCCCCCCCCCCCTCCCCCCCCCTTCCCCCTATAACATTACTGCATACGCGCACTCTATGTTCGTGTATAACATGGACCGAGCAGCGAGCGAGCGAGAGACCAGCAGCGTGCTGCTCCTCCCGTGCCAGCGAACGACGAGCGAGCCTTTTTTCCCCTCTCTATGTACGGAGTCGAGCGGGCAAAATCCCCTTCTCCACCTCCTCTCTCTCTCTGCTTGACGTCTCCCCGAGCAGCAGCACCAGCGGCAGCAGCAACTTTAGCCACGTTGTTGTAGCGAAAGACGCCGGCGTTGCCGTTGCCGCGGCTGGCGCCGCCGTCGAAAGCAGAGTTGTGTCCGTCCCACACGCGATGTATGTACTAACGCTGTTATCCTCTCCCTCCTCCTCGTCCTCCTCCTCGCTCTCCCCCCCCCTCTGCATGAGACGAAGAAGCCGGTAGCGCGCAGACCTCGCCCGCCATCCCACGCCCATTCAAAGAGAGCGAAGGCACGTACAACGACGTCAGGAGAGGCGCGCATAGTAAGCAATGTACGTACATAGCCAGAGAACCAAACTCTCCTCTATTCCTTCGGGAACGAAGAAGACTCTCCTCTCTCTCTCCGCGTGCTCGACGTCGGCATGACGTGATGCACCGGGCGGCTTTTGCCTCCCTCGGTCACCCGCGACGTTGCTCGTTTGTCGTTCGTCCGACCGACGCTCGAGGCCCCCGAAGGGGGGGGGGGGGAAGAAGAAGTAGAAGAAGAGTTGAGCAGCACACGAAGTAGCGATAAGCAGAGGTGGGATCAAGTGGGAGCAGAGAGAAGAAAAAAAAGTGGCTGCTCACCCAAAGAGCTGCTGGCCAAGGCAGACGCCAACGCTCAATTTAGCGCGCTCTTTCCTTCTTCGGACTATCGAAGAACGCTCGAACACACGCGCATTGCACACACACGACTTCGCTTAAGCATCATGGTTCTTATTAGGCAAGGAGAGAGAGAAGAAAGAAAGAACTTGAGCTTCTGTCTGGGCTGCTGCAACCTCCTTCCCCAAATTATGGGCACTTCGTACTATACAAAAGTGAGAACGATCGGGCCGGAGCTACCGCTACAATGCTTTTGGGGCGTTGCCGACGTTACGAGCGAGAGCAAAAGGCTGAGATCGTCAATCGGCATTCTTCGGCCTCCTCCTCCTCGTCGTCGTCGTCGTCGTCGTCGTCGTCGTCGTCGTCGTCGTCGTCCCCAGTCCCCCCCCTGCCTTGAACGACCGTCGGTCTCAACTTCGATCAAAGCTGTGCGCAAAAGAGAGAGAGAAGAAATGGAAAACGCCGAACGAGCGAACGAACGAACGAACGAGCGAAGAAGTCGCTCTTATCTGCGCTAATTCAGGTACGTTCGCGTGAGAGGAGAAGAGTTGCTATGCAGAGAGAGAGAGAGAGAGTGCGACATTCCTAAGAGTCTCTCTACGTAAGTGGTGTTTTACCTTCTACAAGTTGCAGATACGGCGTAAAAAAAGGAGGCAACGAAAGAAGAAATATGAATGTAGGAAATGTTCCTTGAGAGCGAGAGCGAGGGAAAGAAGGAGATCAGCGAAATTGCCAGCAGCAGCAGGGGCGGCAGCAGGATGCTTTCAGAAAGGTCTCGGGCAGCAGATTCCATTTCCACTGCTTCTCCTTTTTAGCTCGCAGCGCTTTTTTCCCATTTTCCTCTCCTCTGTAGCGTGCCTGCTCTCCATCATGCCGTCGTCGTCGTCGTCGTCGCCGCCGCCGTCGTCGCAAAGAAGACGACGACGATGGCGGCGGCGGCGGCGGCGGCGGCGCTGTGAGATCACGAAAGGACCCCATCCTGTTCTGAGAAAGAGAGAGAGAGAGAGAAGTTGAACCGAAGTACTATAGGATGGGTCGCTCGCTCGGGCAACAGCGGTCGTTCTCTCTCTGCTCGACGTTCTCGTTCCATTAGCTGCTGCGGGATGCTTTGAGACGAGGGAAAAAAAAATGAAGGGTGATGGAAAAGAGAGCTTACGCAGATACATAGATAGCAACAGACAGAGATGTAAATGTTACACAGCCCCTCGGACGACGTCGTCGGGTCCATGCTCCAAGCTAATAAGGAGGAAGAGGTGTTCGCCACGGTACCCTTTTGCTACTGCTACCTGCCCTGTGTGGAAGCATGGGGTCCGGCTCGTCTGAGAGTTGCGATATCTCGTTGAGGGGGGGCAAGGCTCGGTCGGGCAACACCGATGGCTCCCCAAGAGAGTGAGCGAGCGAGCGAGTGAGCTACATCCATACGGACGGACGTATACGGACGTACGGACGTGCAGGCCAGTTCGTTGCCTCCTAACCCAACCAACGTTGCTGCTGAGAGATCGTTTTTTTTTTTTTCGGGGCGAGAGAAAGAAGCGTCGTCGTCGTCGTCGTCGTCGTCGTCGTCGTCGCCGTCGTCGTCCTTCTTGGAGAAAAACGCCTTCTTGGCTTGTGACGACGAGGCTTATTGGAAAGAGGAAAGAAAAACTCTCCGAGAAAGAATCGGTCAGTCAGATTCAGAGCTTTCCAGCCTTTAGAGCGGAGCCTCTGGAAAGTTTCCCCCCTTGGCGTAAGATGTTTTGCACATATGGCACTTTGCACGTGGCTCACAGGCTGTCCGTGAATCTCCGCCACCCCGTCAGCGCCGTGAGCATGGACGGAACGAACGACGACGGCGCCACCGAGACGTCTTCCGCCAAATCAAAGTCTGCAGGCAGCGCATTCGAACTGATGAGAAAGGCGTTCCCCACGTGGGAAAACGCAGGGCATTTGACAGAGAAGAAGGCGGAAGGAAGACACAACACAACTGAGCAGTAGAAGAGTTGACTCGCTTATTGCGTAAGAATAGAAGGAAGAGAAATGGGCCTCGTTGCGCTCACCAGCAGCAAAAATCGTTCGTAGCAGGTACAAGAGGCTCGCCAGGCATGTTGTGCTCAGGCATTCGCACACTCCAGAAGTGATTCTCTTCTCCCTCAGCAATTAGTAGAAAGTTGACTTCCCTTCTCTCTCTCTCTCTCTCTCATCTTCAGGCCTTTCCAGACTCTAAGTTGACGTTATCAGCACCAGACTGGTCAACGGAGCTGCCAAAATGGTTTCAGCGCTCAATCTCCCTACCTGTGGCTTCCTCCATGACGTGGGTGTGAAGGGTACGACGCCGGCCGCCGCCACACACCTGTGAGCTTTTTCTGGCAGTCGCCGACTGGCACTGCCAGTGGTGTCACCTCGGAGGAGGAAGAGAAGGAGCACCTCTACGAGAAGACTTGCGTCGTCGTCAGGTCGGGCGTTTCGAGCACGTCACCCGGCCACGTCCTCATGGAACCGGCCTCGTCGATGTCGTTGATGTTATTGTTGTGGTTGCTGCTGTTGCTGTTGCACTCACGTCGATTGCGCGACTGAACGAATACTGCCGGGAAAAAGAAAAGAATGCTGCCGCTGCTGCTCGCGCTGCCGGTGCTATCTGTACACTGTGGCGCGTTCGTTCGTTCGTTCGTTCGCTCGTTCGTTTTTCTGCTGCTGCACAAAACGCTTGCGCAGAACATACGTGGGTAACGACGACGACGACGGTGATCTCGTCTTCTCCCTCGCTCCCTCTTTTTTTTTCTTCCCTCCTTCGTGATGGTGGTGGTGGAATATGTAGTGCGTACGGACGGACGGACGGACGGACGGACGGACGGACGGACGTGGAGGGTTAGATAGTCAGTCAGGACTTGAGCGGGACGCTGCGCAGTGCGCACATACGCTGTAGGAACGTACGGACGTGGGGACGGACGTACACAGGTCCAGTCGGCATGCACGCTCAGGCGCTCAGGCTGAGTCGCGAGCCCACATGGAACGAAACAGCCAGCGAGCGGGTAGCAAAGCAATAGCAAGCAGATAGCCATTCTCTTTGGCCGCCCACTTTGTGCGACTTCGTCGAGCGATGCATCTTACGCACATCACGTCCGTCCGGACGACACAATTCGGCCGTATGAGTCACAAGTGACGACAGATGGAGCGAGCGCGGCCACTCTTGCGCCGCCACGAGCAACAAGCAAGAGCAACAAGGGCGGCGCTCATGTTCTTTGAGGCACACACGACCTGTTGCCAGCGACCAACACAATTTTACTACGACGCGCTGCCTTCGAACTCCATCTCCTCCCCTTCCTCGTCGTCGTCGTCGTCGTCCTCCCTCAGAACGATCTGCTTTGCCTGCTGGGAGCCGACAAGAGCGAGCGAACGAACGAACGAACGCGGCTTGGGGGCAAATTCGAGCTTTTGCGCAGCGACCGAACAGCAAACGCTCGAAAATTCGTCTAGCCCTCCCCAATATCGTCCTCGCTTCACTCAGAGATGCACACACCAGTACGAATGACACTAAGTATATGGAGGTTGAGGAGCATACGAAGCATATGAAGAGTGCGGGAAAGTATACCAAAACATGTGAAGAGTATAAGGAAGGAGTATACGGAGCATAAGAAGTATACGGGTAGTGCAGGACAGTAAAGGAAGTGTAGGGAAGTATATAAGAACTATAGGGAAGTATACGCGGCATACGTAGTACACAGAGCATAAGGAGTATACGGAGTACACGGAGCATAAGAAGTGCACGAAGTACGCATGGACACACGCTGTTCAGGCTGGAGCCGAAGCTAAGGGCAGAATATTAGAACGACGGCGACGACGACGACGAGGAGCAGGGGGGGGGGGGGACGGAGGGAGGAGGAGGAGAACGAGTGGAAAAAAAGTCTCGCTCATCGAAAAATGCCTTCGTTTTGGTGGCGCCGCCATCGATTTTGCCGCCGCAGGCGTGTTATATACGACAGCCGTGCTAAATCCACGCTGTTTGACGGCAACTTAAGTGAAGCAAGAAGAAGAAGGAGCAAAGGCTCCTCCCTGGTCAGTGGGTTTGAGGCTTTCGGGCTCCTTCTGTCATGCATAACTGCACATTGCCACTGACTGCGACGCCTCCTCTGTCAGCCAGACAATTTGCCGCTTGATGCCAAGCGACGTCCGGCTACTTGGGGCCGCAGCCGAAGAGACATCAAGAAGTTGGTCGTCTTCTCTCTCTTCACTCACGTGTATCTCACGTTGAGAGAAAAGGGACCAGAGCTGCTTGTGTTATCAGGGCAAAAGTCCAATTTTGCGCATTCATGACGCAGACGAGAGAATTAGTGTTGGTTGCTGCTGCGTTGCGGCGAGTGCGTGCAAAAAGAGGGAGCTGCGAAAAATGAGCGTGCCCAAAGTGCGTTCGTTATTGTACGTATAACACTTCTGTGGCAGTGAACCTGCTCCCTAAATGCATCATGGATAAGTCAATTCTGGCGCCTCCAACCGTAAGTTTCAGCTCCTGCTGTGCACTGAGCTCATTGCCTGCGTACTGTACACGAGCACCTCGTTCGTCCGGGCCATATAATGCCTTGGAGTCGACTGCAGGGCGTTGTACGGGCAGAAGGTACGGGAAAAATGCTGCCGGGGGAGAAGGGGGACGACAAGGGGAGCGAGAGCCAGAGCAAGGGGAGAGCGAGAGCAAGGGGAGAGCGAGAGCGATGGGCGGCGGCAAAATCTGCTGAAAAGTCCTGAGGTGGCTACAACGACGTAAACTAGCGCGCATCACTTCTGTCTGTCCGTCTGTCCGTCTGTCCGTCTGTCCGTCTGTCCGTCTGTCCGTCTGTCCGTCTGTCCGTCTGTCCGTCTGTCCGGGAGTCCTGTCTGTGAGTCCGTCTGTCCGTCCGTGTATCTATCTGTCCGTCTGTCCGTCTGTCCGTCTGTCCGTCCGTCCGTCCGTGTATCTATCTGTCCGTCTGTCCGTCTGTCCGTAAATGTCCGTACGTCATCAGCAGGCGGGCAGGCAGGCATTAAGAGGGGCTGGGCTGCGATCTCCAACGCACGGTTAGCAAGGATGACAGTTGCGCCAAACGAGTGTTTTCGCAGAAAAGAGAATTTTCGCAATTAAGCGCACCCTCTCGGTCTCTTTGCTCTTCTTTATCGTCTGGACAGATGAATTCGCAGTCTCGCATTACAAGAAAGCAGCGAATTTTCAAGCCGTTGCAATTCTTCACTCAAGTCCTCGTCGGTCAAGCACAAGAAGAAGACGAAGGAGCAGAACTCGAAGAAGAAGTAGAAACGTCGCTCGTTTGCTCGTTCATCCTCTGACCGCCGTCTAGCCGGTCTAACGCGCAGCAGGCTTCTCTCTCCCTCCAGCACAAAGAGCGCATACTAGCTTGGATGATGTGATCGTCGCCGCCTCAGTCGTGCTTTTAAGCTTCTGTTGTTGCTGCTCCTGCACCTACTTCATCGTCGCCGTCGCCGCCGCCGCCGTCGTCGTCGTCGTCGCCGTAGTCGTGTGCCTGGGCACAGCATGTGCGCGTGTGTCCGCCGGTGCCTTCTCCGCTGCTACTAAATCGTCGTCGGTCTCGCCACTTGTCCACTTGTCGCTTGCTAAATGCGCTCGCTATCGATGATAGGACTATTTCGAAAGTTCAGGGGCTGACGCGTCATAATGACTTGCTAAACATGAGAGGGAAGAGCGATCGTGAACCCGGAGCTGGGGACGGACCCGAAGAAGACGACGACGACGTGGAAGAAGAAGAAGAGGAAGAAAAGGGCCATGGTGTGAACAGAACTACAACAGGGATGACTGGGAATTCCGGGCGATTGACTCCAATCAGCACCAGAGCAAATATGACAAATTGCGTCAGAGAGCGCCGAGATTGGGTGAATCGGAGGCCACCGCTTTCCGTCAGCTTTTTTCTTCACTATGCTGAGTAGAAGAGCAAAGGCTGACGCACGTGACGGACTGACAACGCGTTTCTGCATGTGCACTCTGGCTAGGCGGACTCGCTCCATCCGCATATTTGGCCGTCAGCCTCTGGCGACCGCAGTCGCGTCCTTCCCCGCCCGCCTGCCTCCCAACCCGTTGCCCGGGTCATGGACGGACCATCTGTGGGTCCGTACGGGATCCATACGGTATCAACGATACCTGCGCGCGCTCATTTGCGCTTCCTTCCTCCTTCTCTCTTTCCATCCTTTCTTCCTTCTTTCTGCGGCCTCTCACACTCGACGCCGATGGAGCTCTTGCTCGCTGAGTCTGACGTGTTGGTGTAGAAAGCCAGCTTGACGTCAGACGCGGCCGGGAAGAAGTGGTACCGGTTAGCGGACCGGTTGAAAAACCGCTACTGCATTCATGCGACAGCCTGAACCCCGACAGTTCGATCAAGCGAGGATCCCTTGGTCAGTGACTGGCAAGCTGGACTCCACGTTCCCTCCATGATGCGTTACCTGAAGGAAGGCCTCGGCCGAGCGGGATCTAGGCCCAATGGTCGACTGAACGCTCATGTCGAACTGTTATATTCTAGGCCTTGCTGGGCCTGTTGGCGGTGTCGTCTTCTTTTTCCAACAAGGAAATGAGAAAGGGCTGGAGGCAGACGCTTCTTCCTCGTGTGTGTGTGTGCGTGTATAATCGTAGCTTTCCCCTTGCGCTCTCTCTCTGAGCAGACTTCCTATACCGTCTAACAGTCAAGACACAGAGGCAGCTAGCAATATGGCACACTGAGACTTCACCAACCTGTATCAACCATCCGAAAAGCAAGCTACAGCTGGAACAACGTTGACCAAGGTAAGTCCATCAGTGCCAAATCCTTCAGGAAGTGAGGGGACTAGAGGTCAGGTGTCGATGTTGCAGCACGGAATTTCCCATGCCGAGACCATATGGAATCTGCCGAAGAACCCACTATAAGCACAATACAATGATTTGCACCTTTTCAGAGATGCTGTTGAAGGCAGCGTTGAGCTGCTTGTTGTTGGCCGGCGCCTGCGTGGCCAGAGCCCCCCTGAGCATCACCGAGCTCAAAGATGTCATCGACCATTTGGGTGACGAAATCCTGGAGCACAAGTCCATCAACAGCGCCTCGGGATTTCCCATGGTGGACGAAATAGAGGGCAGGGAGGATGACACGGAGGACCAAGATCTGGTACTACTCTAGCTAACTACTCCCTACGATCTAGTCGAACTGACAGACATGTACGGGCGTCATCGTCGTTTCAGCCCGACGTATTTGATGACGAGGTGCCTCACCCGGTGGCAGTAAACAACTGGGGTGCCCATTTGGACGTGGGCCAAGTGTCTGGGGTGGCGGTGGACCCCAACGACAACCCAGTCATCCTCAACAGGGGGTGTCATAACTGGGACGACAAGTCAGTAGAGATCAAGCTGATCACGAAATGAATGGCGTAATTGTGACGACCTTTATACACTTCAGAGCATTTGACGAGGAGTTCCGATTCGTGAACAGAACCCCAATCCCCAACGACGTTGTGGTCACTGTAGACCCGGACACGGCTGAGGTCAGAGACTCCTGGGGTAGCAACATGTTCTACATGCCTCACGGTCTTACCATCGATTCCAGAGGAAACCACTACATCACTGACGTCGGCCTCCATCAAGTCATGAGGGTAATGAACCCTTGATGTAGTGCAGAAGTAAGGTAGTGCAGAAGTAAGGTAGTGGAGAAGTAAGGTAGTGCAGAAGTAAGGTAGTGCAGAAGTAAGGTAGTGCAGAAGTAAGGTAATGCAGAAGTAAGGTAGTGCAGAAGTAAGGTACTATATTACTAGACGCACCAGAACAGTACAAGCAACCCTCACGTCAGCACATGTACGTACATGACAACATGCCATTTCCCTCTCAGTTTCCTGTTGGATCCCATGAGCCCGACCTAGTCCTCGGCGAGTCCTTCGTCCCTGGCAGCGACGGCAATCACTTCTGCCAGCCGACATCGATCGCAGTGAGTGAGGACACGGGGATCTTCTTCGTGGGCGACGGGTACTGCAATAGCAGGATCCTGAAGTTCAGCAGACAGGGAAGACTACTGAAGATCATCAGTAAGTTACGATTGTCCCTGAGCTACCTTAAGAAGGAACTGTACATTACACTAGCCACTTGTCTCTAGATGGTGACTGGCGCATCGTGCACAGCTTGGCTCTGTTTGAGGACGAGGACGTCCTCTGCCTGTCAGACCGCGAGGGCCAGAGGATCGACTGCATCAGGGCTGGACTCAGGGTTAACGAGGACAACACCGGAGAAGACGTCATCACCTACACTGGAGTTGGGAGGACCTTCGCTATCGCAGCCAAGGGTAACATCTTAGTTATGGCTATGTTCAAGACTGTTCATAGTAGCATCACTGTTAGGCACGTCCATCTTATCCCTGAGCGGCCTCCCCTTGGTTCGTGGAATCACAATAGATACGGCGGCCGAGAGGCCAAAAATCCTCGACGAATGGGGCCTGGGAGATGTAAGTATCTACTTCTTTCCTCACTGTTGGCAAACAAGGCCGCGTCCATACTCATAAGCCATGGTCGGTTCCAGTTGTCGCACCCGCACGACTTGGCCATCTCCAGCTTCGGCGACAGCGTCTATGTGGCCGACGTCGAAGGCCCCACCAGATTGCATAAATTTGAGGTTGTCAGGACGGGTGACTTCCCATGAGAAGAAAAGTTGTCAAAAATACTCGCTGCAACAGAAGACAAAGAAAGCTACATGTGAAGATAGAAGGAAGAGGCATTGATGAAAGACACTATATTTAAAAGAACGCATCGAAAATACTCTGCTATCAGACTGAAATTATAAAAGAGCAACACCTCTTGTTCGGTTTATCTTTTGTTAACTAATCTAAAACGACATTCGAAGGATTATACGAGCATTTCTATAATTGTGTGAAATGTGTTTACTCAATCAGAACACTAGTTTACCATTGTGTTGGCTCTAAAACGTTTATGTAAAATATGTATCTAGACACTTCGGTCAGTTTCCAACAATAACAGTTAGGTAGACGCCTCGTCTCCGCATACTGGCACAGTGACGCTGCTGACTATGCACTGCTGACGATCGAGGGTGAGGAGGTGCTACGTGATGTCGATACATGGCACTGGGTGGAAGTCTTGTGTTTGTACTGTTAGCATAGTAACATTGCTGCCGATCAAGGCAAAAATGCAGCAATCAGTGCTGTGCAACGTTGCTTCGAGGGAAATGCACAGGAGAGTACAGCCAAAGTAATACTACGCTGATCTAGCAACGTAGCTCGAACGAAGCTACCACCTGCTGTCAGTATTGTCAGCACGTGAAAGTCTCGTCCGTGCTACCTTGCTAGATCAGCATAGTCCTGTCCTCTCGCTCCTACGCCTTCTTCTAGAAGCAACGTTGCACAGCACTGATTGCTGCATTTTTGCCTTGATCGGCAGCAATGTTACTATGCTAACAGTACAAACACAAGGCTTCCACCCAGTGCCATGTATCGACATCACGTAGCAGCACTGCAACCTCGATCGCGTCCGCTGGACACTATAGCAATGGTAGGAAAACGACTAAAATAAAGTTTCGGTTCCACCTCACAATCGCACAGGCATTTCCACCTGAATTATACGTACGTTCCGGTGGACGCAGCTTGTATACACACGAGGGGGTCAACATCAGACCTGTGTCCATCTCAGATCACTAGCAGACTAAAAATTTACTTGGCTACAATTGGCATATTCAATGATCGATGAACAATGGAAGCATGACGTAAAAGTGGAAAAAGAAAAATAACCGACATAAGGCATGGACATGAGCTTTTAGGCTATGAAGCTAATGAACATCATCTACCTTTTGACCGAACAACTTTTTATATTCGACTTCTGGTTGCTGCAGCACTATCTTTGGGTCTCTGTCTCTTTTCTGGGCGAACGATTGATTATTATTACTATTGTGCAGTGATGCCATTTGGCCAGATTGGGGAAATCTGTATGAGTGCATGAACCACGAGGAAGCGCTTTGCACAGTCCGTTTGCACCCAGTCGAGCAGATGCAACGGTCATAATCAGCCCAATGGTCGGATCAAAAGTGGTTCTGATTGCCAGCTAAAGGTTGCACAGCGCAATTTAAAGGCTTCCGAAGCCTCCTCACCACATGGATCGAAGATCTACGTACACCACGCTGAGGTAAAGTTGATGTGGACAATCCTTTATGTGAGACACCCTGAAAATGAAAGTCAATCACTTAAAGAAGCAGAAAAAAACACTTTCAACTTATTTTTCGCATCCATCACATGAAGTTGAATAAATTACTAGCTGCTTTAAAGGCTAGCCAGGAACGTGGAGGAAGAGGACAATGCCAAAGACGCTGCTGAGAATGAGGATGATGCCAAGGACAATGCTGATGTCAATTTGAATTCAACCATTTAAACCAAGTTTGAAGTCAAGGTCAAAAAATAAACCGACTGATCCGAGGGTTTGGGTCGACAATCTGTTTCCTGAGAAGAAAATTGCCAGTAACTTGCAAAATCATCAGTGTGTACGCGTGTTGGTGGAAGTGCAGTGCGTGTGTATGACAGGGCGATGACATGGATCCTTGCAGTGAGACCTCAATTTAGGTAGTCAGGCGCGGAGAAAGCTTGCTTCGAGGAGTTAAAAGTGAGGTTTTGTCCTTCTTTTGAACATTTGAGTCCCACCTTTTGCATTGGACAAGTTCCATTTTGCCCAACGTCTTGACAACGCCAACATCAAAATTGAGCCCCCCATGGTTTTTCTACCTGTGTTTGAAGACTTTCTTTACTTCCGTCAGAACAGAGAAACCCTAGAACATCATTCCACTTCATATCCACAGAGCGAGATCCCTACGCTTTGGCATTTTGATTAGTTGCTTCCCATGCCACCGATTGAGTCTTGCTTCACCTCAAAAAGCCAGAAATTCTCGTAAATTATTGCACGAGTACATCAAATGCTTTCTGACGTGCTCCTTTGGACGTTGTAACCTTGGTGCATGAAATACCAAAGTTGGAAGGCCCTAAAATCCCTATTATTCGTTCATACCCAAGATTTGTTTGTACCCTTTAATCACTATGTTCTACAACACGAAATGTCACTTACACAGAAGAAATTCCATTTATCCTGACTCCGATTATCCTAATTTCACTGTATTCCTGTAAATGTTCGCACAGCAATGATGTGTTCAATAAAGTTATGTTGATTCATTCAATTGAATCGTGAGGAAAAGAAAGCATATTCTTCCAAAGGTTTTTGAAGTCTCATCTTTGTCATACACGCCTTGATGACTTTGTCACTGTTGGCGATTTTTGGCGGGAAACCCTGTTGCCTTAGTGGTTGGGAGTGAGGAAGGGTTTCCAAAGTTTTCCTCTTCTGCTATACTGCTGCAGAACAATGTACTGAGCGCCGAGTATGGAGCTTCGAGAGTTATAACATCCTTTAAGTATTCGTCCGTCGCTTAAAAAAAAGTCAGCTGCTTGGTGAACACTACGTAACATGATGAGTAGACACCAAACACCGCAGTCGTTTATGACATACCAAAATCTCGCAACCTCGCTGAGCTTTCTACAGCTGTAATTCGTCACGTTTTCTCGCGATCCGGCAGGTCCAGATTGTACCAGCCGGTGGTGCAGAGACCTGCTGTACTGACAAAACAAGTAATAAAATGAATTTAGATTCCAAAAATTTGCTTGAATCTGAAATGAATTTAGTGAGGGGTTCATATAAATCTGCCACCCTCAGCAATTTTATGCTGATGGTCAGAGTGATTTATCACTGAACACAATAATAATTAGGCATATGGAGCTTCTAACACTCACGTTTTCGCTTGAATAACCTTGAAATCGTACTGAGACTGAAAAGGAGATGAGGCTTATTCAACAAACTTATCTGAATGAATTTGAACATGAGCAGCCATGAGCACCTCGGTAACACAGAGGTTCCGGATGCTCCTCAGGAGGTTGCTAAAGTTGACGTCTGACTGTATTTCATAACTCATGCACAGCATGTACTAGGGCAGCAGACATTTGACAACGGTCTGAGTTCACATATGATATCTCTGACTGTTGACTGTCCAGTACTGGATGCTGTCCCATCCCATTCAGCTCTCATCTGTGTCGTAGTTGACCTCTACCCCTGTGTCAATGAAATCCGTCAGCAGCATCTGGACCCTCAGAGGAAGTACACGCAAGAAGTTCTGGAAGTGTAAGACCATGGAGGTTGATCAGGCCTCAATTTATAACCAAGGCTTGGCGAAAAACAAGTAGTTACCATAATGTAGTAGTAAATCTTGGGAATGAATATGACGGTCTCTCGCCTCCGCATGGCGTTGACAATGATCCTTGCAGCCTTCTCCACAGGCACAACATTGATCAGCCCTAATAACGTAGCCAGAGAGAAAGCAATTCTCCATACTTGGTAGGACGTACTAGTACGCGCGTAAGTGAGGATGAGCGAGCTGTACCTGGAAATCTGATGATTGAGCCTTTGACCATGCCAGTGTCAACAATGAACGGGGCCACAGTCATCAAGTGGATCTCATGATCCATGTGCAAGTTCCTTGAGAGATATGGGCAAATTAAATTTTTGTGATCCTGGCCCTGGAACAAGTGTTAACCTCAGTTCTAGATACAGTCCCTCCATGAGGCCTCTGACTGCAAACTTGCTGGCGGTGAATGGCAGCATCATGGGGAATCCGCCATACCCTGCTAGAGCACTCATGCTGATAATGGAGCCGCGATTTATCTCTATCATGCGTGGGAGGAAGGTGCGCAGCATCCAAACTTGGCCATAGAGATTAGTGTTGATCGTCCTCTCAATCTGCTCGTCTTTGTAATGCAGGAAGGGCCTAACAAGCCTGACACCTGCATTGTTCACCAGGATGGTCACATCACCAATCTCCTCCAGGATCTTCTTGTGCAACTCCTCAACAGCTTCTCGATCGGTGACATCACACTGGAAGCCGAAGGCCACTCCGCCACTCTCCCTGATCCTCTTGGTGATGTTGTCACACTGTTGCCGGTCGATGTCAACACATACGACGATGGCGCCCAAGCGACCCATCAAGAGGCAGATGTGCGCACCAATGCCTGCACCGCCGCCAGTCACCAGTGCCACCTGCGTGGCAAGGTGGGATATAGGTATATGTATGTGCATGAATAAACGCATCAAATCCTAAGTGACGTTCAATACCTCTCCAGCTATGCTTCTTTTGGGCCTTGGGATGAAGCACCGGTACAGGAGGCCAAGGTAGCAGAGCAAGGAGCTGTCAAATCAGTCATCAGTGGCGTTACCCAAGAAAGGCACAGGAATATACTTAGGCTGAGGGCAACAAGAGGGCAACAAGAGCAAAACAGTCTTATTACTTCCAGAAGAAGGCGATGACATCGTGCAGGTTGACGAGCCACATGTACCAGGCCACCAACTTTCGGAGGATGGGACCCATCACGAGGGTGGACTTGGTCACTGTGCCGCGCTATGTCAAGACCTAGGCTTGGGCGCGCTACTTGTGTTGATTGCGGAGATAAAACAAGTCAGCTGCATGGGGTCAGTCCAAAGATCGTACGCACAAGCATGGATTTCCACTAAATGATGACTGCTGTGCGTGTGCTCACTATCTGTACTTTATATCAGCATACAATAGAGTAACGTACGTATATGCGTCGATACCATTCTTCACGATACTGCCGAGGTCCGAGGGAAAATATGGATAGCATGAGCTTATCGTCGTCATATGCGTAGGTGGCAGCATCGTCATCTGCATATAACGTTATGTACATGTCTAGACTCATCGTAGTCTGACTCATGCATTATGTATGCGCACTACGCGTGTTCATATGTATACAAGCTTTCAACCCACGACGCTACTACACTTGTTTAATATGCAATACGTCCATACTACGGATATTTATCAGTCTCGAAGCCCTTGGCTCGTCCAATGAGTGCGAAGCCGGCTTAAAGCCATGCTACTGTACAGTCGTCGTCGTCGTCGTCCAGTAATACCTTGAAAATGGACTGCAAAGTGGTCCTTATTACTATGGCGGACTCAAATCGATATGAACCCCCCCGAGAGGCGCGCACACCCATGCGCACATAGCCGCACGTGCGGGACAACACCTTAGCGACAGGGGGGCAGCGGGCATTGGACTGCCCATTGTGGCCAGCTCCTCGCCGTCGCTCCACTCCTCGCTGTGACGCGCCGCTTACGCTCGACGTCGTCCTACGCGCACGCACACACGAAGTCGACGACGTGGACGACGTCGTCACGTTCCAGAGACAGAGAGAAAAAAAATTAATCAAGATTGGGCAGCAAAAAGGAGACCAGGACGAGTGTTGTGGATGACTCCGGGTACACCAACTTTTCCTTTTCGGGGGGGAGGTCATGCCCGCTATAAAAGACTCAGTGATCAGGGCTCTGAGACAGAAAAAAGCGCGGACGAAGAAGAATTATTGCCTTTTCAGGTAAGAGAAAAACCGTCACTTGTGTGCTCATTTTTTATTTCTTTTTCCCCCCAGTGTCTCATGATTTAACCACCACCAGCCCCAATATCGTTATCACGGAACCTCAATTTCCAGCGTGCTCATTTTATAGTTGAAGCGAGCCAAGTCGATAGAAATAAAGGTGGAGAAGCAGAATGCGATCGAGTTATAGTTCGTTGGTTACCTCAGTCTGGACGTCAGAACACGCGCGACTTCTCCCTTCATATCGTACGCACACCTAAGACTCACCTACAGCGGAAAAGTTGGCAATCAGCTGTTAGCGTGCGAGAGATGCTGGATGTGCCTGGGCAAGAAGTAGAAGAAGGAGAATTTCCCTATGGTGGCTGCTGTTGTGGCTGCGGCTGCATAGGTTGTGCCGAGCCTGCTGCGGCAGTCCAATTTTCCCTGCTGCAGCGAGGCAGCTCTCAGTTTTGTGTTGTTGTTTCAGCAGTTTTTGACACGCTCCAAATCTTGTCGACGTCTTAAGAAACAAAAATAACTCCTGAGGTCTTCTGACGTGACTCAAGCAGCGGCTTCTCTCATTAATGCGTCCATCACAGCTGTTGTCACCGCGTGCGAATAAAGTGCATTATTTTGTTGACTCATTTATCTTCGGACTTGGCGAAACAAAAAGATTCGCAGTCCTCCTTCGGCCAGCGTCGAGTGTGCATCAGATACAGACCCTTCTTTGCGACGAGTACGACTCAAGAGGTATGAGCGAGGACGAGAACAGCGAGGTGAGGAAGAAGCTCTGGTTCATCGGCGAAGAAGATGAAGGAGGAGATGGAGAAGATGGAACAGAAGAGGGTGACGACGACGAGAAGAAGGAAGTGGAGGATGGCGACGACGACGACGACGACGACGACGAGGAGGAGGACTGGGCAGAAGACGACGATCTCTTCGGCGGACTGTGGCAAGACACGTACGTAGAAAGGGTTCTTGGGCTTATCTGCTACTCTCTAGAAGATATCACGATGCTAGTTTATCGACTTACAATTAAGCAGAGAAGGGTTCATTTTCAAATGAAATCCACACGAGAGATCTGGGGTCAGAGATCCACGAATATGATCGTATTTCTGTCCACTCATTCATTCATATTGGGCGGACAAATGGAAGAGCCTTGCGTCATATCATATAAGTTAGTTTTTATTGCCTGTTTCGTCGTCCTCCCGATAAATGCTCTGAGGAGTGGGGCAGACCGAAGGAGCCACATTAATTTGTGCCCCCTGGGGAAGGATGAGGGGCCAAATGTGACGTCTTACTTATTAATAGGGCCCTTGATATATCAGTAGGGATCAGTCAACTTTGGGGAAGATCGACAAAAAATCGTGATAACGATAACGTTGATCTTCCATCATAACAAAACTTTTTTTTTTCCGTCAACGAGGTTAAAAAAGGAGCTTCTGAATATTGTTGCAGCATCAAGTTATGCAGCAGCAGCTACAGCACAGGGCTTTCCTCTACCGTTGCTGTTCCCGAGGGAGCGTCAACACAACAGAAAAAAATCAGCATGTGAGAATGAAGGCTGAAGTCACACTTGCTCCCAAAGCAAACCTTGTTGTGTACATGGACCTTAAGCTCAAAAAATCTTTTCCTGCTGGACGGAGAGAGGTAGGAAGCAGCATTGCATCACTGGGCTTGGACCCCCCGCATATAGGGACTGCACACACATTGAGCACGTAGGAGAGAGCCTACCAGAGAGACCGAAAGAGAGAGAGAGAGGGAGGGAAGGCTCTTCCTTGCTGGGTCATGGCCTCTCTCTTCCTTGTCAGCTGCTACTTGCTGGCTAACTTAGTATTAATACTTTTCTCTATCACAAAGTATGCAACATTTAAAGCCTTCCAGTGAGAGTTTCGTGTAATTGCCCTCCCCCCACCCTCACACAAGCATCTCAACGATGTCTGAGACTTCTGTGACCGCGCTGCCGGAGGCTCAGGAGGCACTCGAGTCCTTGTCCCTGGTCTTCGCCAAGTCGTTGTCGGTCGAAGAGGATGGGGGGTCAGGAGCAGGAGGTGGGGGAGGAAGTGCAGGAAGTGGAGGAGGAGGAGGAGGAGGGAGTGGTAGTGGTGGCAGTGCCGGTGGTGGCGACGGTGGCGGTGGCGGTGGCGGTGGCGGCGGCAGCAGCAGCAGCGGCAGCGGCAGCGGCGGAGGCGGAGGCGGCGGCAGCAGCGGTGTCATTGGTGGTGGTGGTAGTGGAGGAGGAAGTGGAGGAGGAAGTGGAGGAGGAAGTGGAGGAGGAGCAGGAGGAGGTGGAGGAGGACTCGCTCGAGGATTAGTCTCGTTAAACGAGCTCGAACTGGCGGGGTGAGATTTATATGTGTACATATGGCACGCATGTGTTTACTCACAGCCTATAGGGCAGCGTGGAAAACTTTGCAACAGGCGTGTGTAGTCTAGTTTAGGCGCATGGTCTAGGTAGCGGTCTCAACCTGGCACATACGTATGCATGTTAATATGGCATGAGCAGATAGAGCATAGCGGTCCCAAGGCGCCAAAGGAGCATCCATACAAAGGCAGCGTGTTCGAGGACTGCACAGTCTTGGTGGTCTTCGATAAGGACCTTGACTTGGATCGCCTCTGTAGATATATAGCGAGCTAGCATCAGCTTTTTGGCAATAGTCAGAGACCCTCGACTCTGTCTTGACTGTGAATGTGCAACCACCCCATCACACAAGTCTTCCTTATTTGTGTGAAGCTCAGTCCGATAAAAGAAAAAAGAGACAGCGCCCCAAAAAGGCCGTTTATGTCCTCCTTCCCCAGGTTGGCCTCCGCCGCAGCCTCCCTCACATGGAGCAGTCGTAGTAGTACTTTATGCTGTGCTACTGTTTGTCGGGGTTCTCTCTCTTGATGGAGGCACGCAGAGAGAGCGCCCGCACGTGGTTAGTGGTGGAATATGTACGTTAGGAGGAGAGAAGCAAGAGAGAGAGAGAGAGAAGAATCTCTCAGTTATTGCCCAGGAGCCTCTTTTCAGTCCGGCCCAGGCCTTTGCCGGGGGCGGGAGGACTCACTTCCCCATGGAGAGACAAAACGAACAAACGAGAAAAAAACTCCGGGGGAAAATGCGGCGGATCCGCTGCAGATTTGTATCTTTCTTTTAACGGCGTCCAGTGTGTTACTTCTAACATTATCATGGCTGCCACCCTCAGCACGAGGGGTTCCAGCGCAGCCATTAAATTCCGCAGGTACGTACGTGAAAGCAGGATATTGTTGTGGCGCCTAAAAGGCTCCGCCGCGTAAGTGGTCTGTCTTTATTCCGGCGTGTGCCCTGGAAGGAAGCAATTAAAGCGCTTTTTTGCACCCTCGATCGATCGCTATCTGTGCGTACAAAAGCTTCTATCGTGTCGCTACTCGCGCTTTGTAGGTACAGTCCGAGAAAGGAAAACAGCCTTGGGCCTTCTAGGGGCGCACTACCCAAGTCGCCATGACGACTAAAGTGGGGCCCAAACGTACACAACCCCCCTCCCCCACCAAAAAAGGCTGCACCTTTTGGCAGTTGATCACACACTTCGCACACACTTGACTTTGCCACGCAACCCATACAGTGAGGAGAATAAAAAAAAAGAATAGACATGACTCTGTTCGGGTGGGCGTGCAGCTCACAGAGAAATCGCAGCAGGAAAGTCGAGAGATTCTCTCGAGAGTTTTCTCCTCATTGTATTTCCTCTTTTTCCCCTCTCTCCGCCACAGAAACACTCACAGCAACAACACGACGACCTCCTCAGATGCAGCCAAGTCTGCGCCGAGCAGCCCCAAGGCCTCGCAGAAGCTCCTGGCCTCCCCGGTGGCCGCGGCTGCCGCCGCGGCGGCTGCTGCAGCTGCCTCGACGTCCACCACCGCCACCACGACGTCAGCCGACGTGGCCGACGAGGAAGCGCAACAAGACCAGCAGAACAACGAGAGGTGAGTCAGAGTGACCTTAGAAGAAGGCCCATTTTCATTTCTTCCCACAACTTTTTCTTTCCTCCTCCTTTTGGAAAGGAGGAAGAATCCCACTATTATCATTTTCCTTTTTCTCAAAGTGCCAAAAACTGTCGCGAACCCACTTTTTTTGCTTACGAACACGTAGGCTTTCCTTTGAGTGGGAGGGGAGGAAAGGGGAGGGGGTCTTTACTCTTTAATTTATACGTCAAAAGCAGCTGGGAGGGGGAGGGGACGTGGACGACGACGACGACGGCGACGATGGCGACGACGAGGGGGATCTTAAGAAGGTGGATGAGAAGGGACATCCCGCAGTGACGTTCATAACTGAGGCATTGCAAGTTGGCTACTTTCCGTGGCCTCTAAACTGTTTTTTGCCTTGACTGACTTTCCGAGAGATCCTGAGGGGCTACAACGACAAGTGATGCAAACAGGACGACGACGACGACTGCGAGGAGTAGGAGTAGGGAGCTGAATCTGAATCTGAATCTGAATCTGAAGCTGAAGCTGAAGCTGAAGCTGAAGTAATAATTGTTGTAGTGGTAGTAATAGACGAAAAAGAAGAAGAAGCTCTACTGACGAAACTTTTATCTCTATCAGATTACTGCGCGTAAGAACAACCGCTTTGTGTCGACTGTGCTGTGTGAGTCAGAAATAGGTGACCTCGCGAAATCTCCTGTTTCTGCTCGAGGCCCACACGGTGCGCAAATCGGATTTTCTTCCCCCCTTCTCTCCTCTGTATTGACTTTGCTTTCTTGCTTCTTTAACTTGGTGTACGTACCTTGTAACATGACGTGCGGAGCTCCATTTCGAGGGGAAGGAAAGTAGTAAAGAATTTATAAGGCCGAGAGACTTTCAAGACAAAAATCTCGTTTTTCCAGGTAGGCCTTTCTCACCCCCTCCTGACGATTCTTTTTTTTTTTCAAGAGTCGGGGGTCTGAGAGGGTCTTTTTTCAGAAAAACTTAGTGCTCAGATCAAAGAGAGATGTCAAGAAAAGTGTGACAGCTTTTACAACACTGTTTTACTGTGGGTTACGTCACTGGCTTTGCCAACTTTTTCCAACTGAGCTAAAAAGTTCTTTCAGAACAGTCTTTTTTGACTCTTGGCTGCAGCAGCTCCTTAATTTTCATGATGTGGCTTGGAGATTTGATTTCGGATACATCATGGCTTTTCAAGATGGACATTTTATGCTGGAAAGACATTTTGGACATGACTGGATTAGCATAAACAGAAAGACAAACTATGACTCATGGCGATACTTTCGACGATGCTTTCCTCCAGAAAGTCTCCTCGTCTTCCTCGCTGACAGTGCAGTGGCAACATATCCACATGTGCATAGCAGCTTGACGTTCCAACCTTCCTGAGCCGATGATTGGCTTTTGTCAGCACTTTCTGCGGTAAAGGGATCTCCTCCACTTTGTTTTGCTTCTCCCCCCTACACGACGTTCTAAATTTCTTCTAATTTCCACTGCTTTGTCTGTTCGCGTGGTTCTGCTGCATGGAGTACAAGAAGAAGTCATTGTAGAGGTGTGGGCACACTCGCACATACGCACGTGGGCCTGAGACGCATCAATATTGATAGGTTGTCTCCTTTGATAGTGATTCTTTTTACCTTTGCCTACCTTTGACTGACTGCAGGCGTAGGAATAATTCATATTGAACATGTTCAACTTGAAGGGTATCGATTTTATGTGAATACGCTCTCTTCTTCTCCCTCTAACTTTCGTCTCTAATAAACTCTTATAAATGATGGATGTTAGCTAATATTTCATTGACAACAGCAGCAGGACTATCAAATTAGGTGTGGTGGCTGCTGCGGCCATGACGAAAATGACATACATTTCGTGCTTTCCATTTTCTACCACTCCCGACCCATGCGGTAGCTTGAGTGAGAGTGATTGTGTTTGCGGACTCGTGGCGCCCGGACGTGGCCGCAGCCATGACACCACCGACCACCACCGGCACCTCCCCTGTGATAACGTTTGTTAACTATTTTTGTGCGCGACACCCTACTGTTGTGAAAAACCCCGGAAAGGAACGAATTGGCAGCTTTTTCACTCCCGCCCAGCCAAGAAGGGTCAACGACAAAAAGTGCGTGACTTCTCTTCGGCTTGAAGCAAAAGCCTGGGCCAAGTTTTGCCGGATTCTTGAGCTTTAGGCACTAAAATGACTGGAACAAAACACTATAGTTGGTCCACGTCACGATGTTGCTGCTGTATGTGCTACCACTACTCGTCCTTGATGATCTCATGTTCCACAGACTGCTGCTCCCGCCAACGGGCATCGTCATCACCACTAGCAGCGGCAGCTTCATCGCCGCCGCGGCCGTCGGCGGTAGCGGCAGCAGCAGTAGCAACATCGCCACCACCACCAACAGCAATAATGGCAGTTTCGGGGGCAGCAGTAAGAACAACAGCCTGCTCACATCAGGCGGCTTCGTCCGGTCCAGCGCGGACAACTCCAGAAGCGCTCCAGTCCTCACCACACTGCAGAAGCAGAAGTTGCCTCGCACCATCCCAACAGTGCCAAATCTGGGAGCTTCAATGCCACAGGTAATATTGCTGAGTCATTTATTGCGACAGCGCGATCAGGACGACGTTTTCCTCAACTTCAAGCAGGGCGACTCCGACTCCGACGTGGGTCCCGCACCTCAGCCTCCCCTGCCCAGCTCAAATAACCGGTCCAGGCAGAAAAAGTTTATGAAGACCTTCAGCCAGCTACCGCAAGAAGAGGTCGTGCTACAGAGTGAGTGAAATTATGTACTAACACGTAGGTAGAAAAACTTTTTTCGATAATAGACGAGGTAGTTCTTCTTCTTGTTGTACTTCTTCTTGCTCTCCTCCTCCTTCGTCTCTTCCCATAATTGCACGGCTCCAAGTGCATAGCGTACGTATGTTATCACAAGTGGAATTGCTAAGATGGACCCAATATTAATCTTAATCGGGTTTTGCATAGCTGTTTTCTGCGAGTGTTTGGCTACTTTGTGTGTTCTTTCACCGTACAGGATACTCTTGTGCTTTGGTGGCGGACATCCTACTGCAAGGCCACCTCTACATCACGGAAAACTACTTCGCGTTCTACTCCAATGTTTTCGGATACATCACCAAGGTAAAACAAGACTGCAGAAGTATAGAGAACAAAACCAAAACGTTGCCACTCCTTTGGTGCAAACTTCGCAGCTGCAAATTCCCATCCGCTCGGTGGTGAAGGTGTCCAAGGAAAAGACGGCCAAGTTCATCCCGAACGCGGTAGGGTTGGCCACGGCCGAAGAGAAGCACGTGTTTGGGTCGTTGCTCTCGAGGGACTCGACTTTCAAGTTCCTCACTTTGGTGTGGAAGCGCGCGATGAGGGACGCCATGATGGGGGAAGTCATCCCGCCCCAGGTGGAATCAGACATCATCCTGGAACAGGTGTGCGAATTTGCCGGAAGTAAATAAGAAGCACCCATGCCTTTTTTGTACTTATCATCTTTTGGCTTCACCAGGCTGATTCTCCAGAGGATCAGTCTCTACCTCTGGAGGAGACTGAGCTGGAAGACGAAGTTGCTGCAGCGGCTGCAGGACTGACTCGTCTGGACGGTTCTTCGGAATCTGAAGGGGGTGGGGATTTGGAGCAAAGTTTGCACGCTCATTCCCACCATCTGCACCAGCGGCACCATCACCTGACGAACCGGGAAGCTAACCCGGGAGAAGATGACTTTGCAGGTGCTTTCAGGCGTCAACTAATTATAAGTGCTACGCTCAGCATTCACGTTGTCTGCATTTTCTCCTGACTCAGGGTTCGTCCCCAAGGATCCCTTGGACCCACCAAACACACCCTCCTTCCTACTCAAGCGCCCATCTGTGCAGCAGTCAGAAGTTAGACAGAATCTCCAACTTAGAAACTCTGAGGTAACAGTTCTCGTGACCGTGTCCATGGTGATCGTACAGCACTAAGACTTCATCACCGTCCAGGCCTATCACCGGTCGTCCCAGATCAGTTCTTCCCTGGACTCTGCGTTGGTCTCGTTAAACCGATCCACCTTAGTCTCAGTGTTGGTGGTCGCCCTTCTCACATTTCTGCTCTGCTCCTCCGTCTACCTGGTCTACAGGGTGCATCTCCTGCAATTACAGGTCAGTCATATCCGTGCTGCACCTAGTTGACATGGGCTCTTGGACATAGTGTAAACGTCCAATTTGACAGGTGGAGTCCGGTTACTCCAACAACGCCCGATTGGCTGAATTCGGGGCCGTCCTGGACCCTGAGTCGTCGGAGAGGCTCAAGAAGATCTTGGACGTCAACGTGGGGCACATTGCAAATGTAAGTATGAACATTACGTATCACATAAAAGTCTGTTTTGTCATTTCGTATTACTAAAACATACTTCGGATCATCATCTTTCTGCGCATGTTCTGTGTGTTAAATTATCTCACTTTATTATACCATTAGTGCTTACGCGGTTCTCACTTCGCTGGCTAGGAAGAGTGGCAAAAATATACAGCGCTAAGTGTGTGTGTGTGTGGGTGTTGAGTGTATCTCTCTCTGTACGTGTGTGTGTGTGTGTTTGTCGGTCCGTCCGTCTGTCTGTCTGTACCTCTCACCTCTGGACTGATCGTCCCCAAACCTGCCACCCACCCACGTGTTTATGATCACCGAGAAGTCATCACTACGTTGCCCTCACCCCCACCATTGCTGTGATCACTCCAGAAATCACCCCGAAAGTCGCCAGCGAAGTTGTTCGCGAGCCACGATCTCTGACTGACATAGTAAATGAAAGGTCGCACAGTCCAAGCGCTTGGCGGAGTCCAACTGCTTCCCGCTCAACACGCGCTTCGAGCTCAGCCAAAAGCTGGACAGACAGACGGACGAACAGACAAACAAACATATATACGGCCCCCACGCTGAGTATATTAGATGACAAAACTTCATTTCGGGTAGGACTGAAGAGGGCACGAGAATTAGGAGACAAGGGAAACATACATGTTTTACATGCCTACAGTGAAAGTCAGCCAAATGAAACAAATCTGAAACCGCTGTCACTGATTCAGTGATATGATGACATGAGTCAATGATCTGTTGTTCTTTGGCAATTAGGTGAGGAAAAATCTGGAGAAGTTGTCCAAGGTCCTCGGAGGCAAGGACTTCAAGCCCCAGGAGGCTGAAAGCAGCGACAAAGGAGAGCTTTGAAGAAGAAACCCGCACGTATACGTAATCTCACACGCTGTCAGACGAAGGAAATTGACGTAAATAAGTGATATTGGAAGGTTGACAGAAGGACTCGCAGCATAGCTATTTTATTACGCATATGCAAACTTATATATCTATCTATATTATCTTATTAAGAGGGCTGTTTATTCACCGAGCAGCTTGTTGCATACTGGTACTACGTAAAATTTGTTGATGTTGTTGTCACCCTAGGGCATAATTGGGCTAACTGTGGTCTGTGATCGTTCAGGGGAAAGCAAATGCTGGAATCCCAAGTGTTAAAATTGCATACTTACATATGTACTCCGTGCAGAAGTTACCCACTTAGTAGCTGAAAACCGCAAAGTATTGTATTAGACAGACTTTGACAGTACTGCAATAGTAGATGATCGTTGTGGTCGTTGGCAATACCGTGTATTGTATCACTGCTGACGTCAATAGGTTGTCCTTACCCTCTATCTTCTCCCCCGGGGTTGTGATCATTGTATAGAGCGCGAGTCACGTGTAGAAAGTATTGTACTCGAGCAGTACAACTAAATCTATTTGTCACAGCGTCAATATACGGACAAATATGGAAATAAATGAATAAATCTCAACAGTTTCCTGCACTGATCTTGGACATCCCACATGTTGCATGGAGAGCATTGACTTATTCATACCGAGCCTGAGTCGAGCCGAGCTGAGTTAAGCTGTGCGGAGAAAGCCACTGTGTCTCACCCTTTCAGTAAGCGGACCTGCGCAGGCGCATTTCAAGAGTTACCAATAAAAGGAGAAATATCAAAGGCATTTTGAGTATTGGTCGAGTTTTGAGAAGTCTCCCTTGAGGATCGAAAACACCAAAAGTGGGCAAGTTGCATCAAAGTTTGCCACTTTTGTTTGGCCTTTATCTACCGTTGGTGTGGACGGAATCGAACGAGGGCACTTTGGCAGCCTCGGTGCGGTAGCTATCGACACACAACACCGCGCAGTCGCAGAGGTCAGTGTATACGAGAGGAGGAAGACGGCGTGAAAGGAAGGTACTTATGTACTTTAAAAGTTAGGACTGAAATGATGTATCTGTTCCCCTTTTTTCTTAACAGCAGATATGTGTGCGGAACACGATCTATCCGCTTGCATTCTCGTGGGAAAGAGAGACTAGTTTTTCTTGTCAATTCTTGTACTATGCAATGCATTCGCTTCTCCTCTGTCCGGGATTGCGTGAGTCAAAAATTGTCCCCCGTCACCTGCGTCCCTTCTGCGTGATCCCTCAACGCACTGTAAGAGGTCACCTCACTGAGCTCATTCTCCCCCTGCCCGCAACAGTCTTTTTTTTCTGACTCAGACGGTATTTCTTGCTCCCTTTCTCGCGCAAACATTTCGTAACAGCGCCAGTCGTACAAATTCGAAGTTACATCAATGCTGTCCAGCTTTTCAGTTCAGTCCCCTCGTTGTTGCAGGAAGACAAGAAAATGACCAAGTTGTACGTGATCTCGCCCAACATCATCCGCAGCAAGGAGTTCCGCAAGCACTTGCACATATCCACCAACGACGCCAACCCGTCGGGATCAGAGGAGGAAGCTTTCCAAGTACGTAAGCTTGTCTTTTAAGTCTAAACAGACACCGACTGTCCTTGCCTAGTTCATCCTTTTACTTTGGGATACAGTGTAAGTATTTCTCAGGGTGGACCGACGAATATATAGTAGAGACTTATTGCTCCGCATGTGAGCGAAGTACAAAAGCTAAAAAAAGAAAAAAGAAAATTCAAAATTTTCATTTGCCCATAATAAGAACACATATATAAATAGATGCAACGGAGTTCTGGCCTGCCAGCTCCGTACTGAAGTTCGCTTTACTTGGTAGTCAACTGGTCAACTTTTTCAACTCTTTAAATGTTGGAAAGCAGATCTGCACTGTTGCTATCTCAGGGTGCAGTGACTTAGTTAGTCCTGGTCTCATTTACAGAACTCTCTTTGCTACTTATAACTATATTTCGCATCATTGTCAGACAGGACTTTATTTTCCGACCCTCATGCCGACCGAGGACAAACAGAGCGGAGTGAAGTGAGTCTGACGTCAGCATAAGGATCAGACTTGACTAAGAAAAACATGCAAATTATAGCCTACTCACAATGATGCCATTTGTGACTTGATGCAGGGTTTTTGGAATACTTTATACTCCACTGATGGCAGAAAATAAGAACTTTTCCCCCCAAATGACTCCGGCAACTACATGCCGCAATTTAGCTAAGAAAGTTTGTATTTTCGACCAGCAGGAAATAAGGTAATCCGGAAATTGAAACACTCGTTTGATTTCACGAAATGTTCAAAGTGGTGACCAATAAGCCGGAAATCTTGCGTCACGATTCTGAATCTTCGGACATTCGAGTGAACTTATGAACCTTGTGCTTGTGCGCGTTTCACGCAGGCTGAACTGAGCCTCCACTCATATGGGGGTATTCTCGTATACGTTGTACGATATGTTTATGCCGGTAATATGTAGATGTATTACTACTAGCTTCTCTAAATGTTTCCACAGTTTTTGTCCCTGAAGACCACTACTGCGATTTATAGGTTACTTTCTTCAATACACTATGCAAGGTCAGCAAGAAGTAGCTTGCTATCGACGTGCACGCTTCAACTGCCCCCTTCCCCCAGCATTGATGAAATGCGTACTGCAACAGTTGGTTCAACTTCAGCAGCAGGGAGAGACGTTATGCTTAACTCATAGGAAGTTTCAATATTATAGTATGACTTTATGTCACTCACTTTAAAATGGGAAAGTCAGATGACGAGGAGACTTAACTCGTCCGAACTTTTTTAAAGTAGCTTACTTAAACAGTATTGATTAAGGGACATTTTGAAATGGGCCTTAGTGCGAGTTACGTTTTCAGCTTTAAGGCTAACTTTATTGTCACCCTGTATTGTCACTGATTTCTTTAGGTTGCCAAAACAGCCATTGAGAATCCTGATGACCACGTCTGGAAAAGCTTCGGTGACGATGTTGTCCTCATTTCCAGCAAGCCAGGTACATTATGAGATAATCAGAGTTAGTGGGAATGCATTGCCGTTAATGATGTGCCTTAATGACCACAGATGTCGAGCACAGTGATGATTCTAATACTCTGAACGCTCTGCCCAGAGATCAGCTCGAGGTCAAGGCCAAGCTCTTCCTCAAGGAGTTCTCTTTTGAAGCAGCTGAAGAAGCGCTTGAGAGAGTCTTCAGAGAGATTGGCAAGATCGCTATAAAGTCTCTTTAATTTTGAATGAACCTTCCGAAGACAGACATTTTTCGACAAAAGCAGATTCCGACTATGTGGACAGCCTTCAGCTGGCAGTACCTTACGCCGGTCTGACTCATCTTGCCATCGGCGAGCAGGAGCGCCCGAAGACGCCGGAGAACGCCGCTGACTTGGACAAGTTGGTGGCTCTTTGGCGCAGGTGCTACATAACTCTTAATGCTCACGCATGTGTCGTGAAATTTTTCTTGCAGTCTCGAAGCATTCGTCAAGTCCGGGGCAGTCCACTCCATGGGCCTGTGCGACATCGAGGCTGACGCACTGAGTGAGATCTACGAGAAAGCCGAGGAAAAGCCCAAGAGCATCACGGTAGTGACCCAGAACTTCGATCAAACGGCGTTCTTTCTCTATTGTCATTTCACGCGTAGTTGAACCTTGCTACCTGCTGCGTCGTCCCTCCGGCACTTCAGGCGTTCGCCGAGAGCCGCGGGATGCGGCTACTGACCCATAACGACCCGTTGACCATCCTCAAAGAAAAGAGGCTCAAGGCCATCAAGGGCAACGAGTACACAATCCTAGACTGGGTCATAAGGTTTCAGGTATGGTAAGATCTCTCTGTATGTTCATGCAGTCTTCACGCATACGCGTACGCATCCTATACATGCGTATAAAGGA
>JAAUXU010029094.1_pt1 | contig 48549 bp, 53 predicted proteins | sample 7278151 | NCBI WGS metagenome assembly JAAUXU01 (sample SAMN14350113, study PRJNA611818) | marine sediment metagenome | isolation source: surface marine sediment (1.8m) | place: French Polynesia: Moorea | collected 2018-08
GAGGGGACTTCTCTACAGCCTCATCCCTCGTCGCTCCCTCCCGCGTCCGCCGTGCACCTCAGGAGGGTGGGCGTTATGCAACAGGCAGGACAGCGTGTCCAGGCGGCGTCCCCGGCGTCGGGGCCCTCCTCGAAGTACATCCCGGCGACGGTGACGGCGGCGTCCACCTCATGACTGGTGACGAGGGAACTGAATTTCAATTGTTGAGTCAACTATGTTGACGGGTCTTATTGAAAGTTTCAGCCACCAGTTTTTGACCCGCACTTTTTGTTTTTCCTCTTCGAACTTTCAAAACCTGCCAAAGTTGAAAGTTGTTCCTGTTCCTGACATATTTCGCGTGGTCCGAAAGTTCCTGACGGAAACGAAGCCAAATTGCTGAGCTTGCGTTGGACGGACAAAGACGTAACGCGGATCTTTGCTTACTTTAGAAGATTCAAAACTTTGCTTTTAGCACGTCTTCTTTAAATCAGTCCAAGATGCGATCTCAATAGAAATCGCGCTTAACCTTACTGCACAAACAATCCTGGCCACCAGGACGAGCACGACTTCACTTCTTGTGCTGTCCTGGAACATTGGTGGAATTTTGACGTGGAACGTGTAGATGTGACACTTGGGAACGATGTTGAGTACAGAGGTTCAATGTCAAGGCTGCCCATTTTGGTGCTAGAGTGCTCAAAATTGGCCAGGTGGACAGGGAGGCGGGAGAGGCTGGAATCTTTGCGTGAAAGTTGGTGAAATTGGCTGAAATTTTTGAGGCGGGATCATGATGCCTGATGATGGTCATGATCACCCCCGTGATCCTCAGGGGGATGGGGGAGAGGTTGCAAAAGTCACAGGAAAAGAACAAAACGATGGAAACACTGCTCGTCTCTTCCAGCTGTCTTGTCATCTGTCTGTGGCAATTTGAACCTTTGCAACCTCTCACCACGAACGAGCAGGTTTGGCATGCTTGTGCCTCCGGGGGGTGTCTGGGAGGACCCCCGCCCAAGTTGTCTCCCCCAGAAAAGGCGGGTCTGGGGGAGACAGATCGCCCCAGGACTATTTCAGCCAATTTCATCAACCCTCAAAAAGTTTAATTTCCAGCCTCCTTCTTCAGCTGCCTGTCTTTTGAGCACTGTGGCATCGAAATGGGCAGTGCAAACATTGAGCTTCCGGTATAGATATTGTGTCCAAGTCTCTCCACAACCCGTCCAAGGTGCCCATTCTACACTAGAAGCTGCCATGCAGCCGATTCTACTTACGGCAAGGAGTGTGCACGTGTGATAGGTTAAGTAGGTTTCTTTGTCAGTGACTCAGGCCCCCAGGGGAATACTGGTCCCCGAGTGCCGTAGACATTTTGAACTTTTCCACAGTAACGGTGGCATGGTCACTTTGGCAAATTTAGCAAAAAAGAGTAGGGATGTACCGGACTTGGGTCCGGTGGGGTCGGGCTGCAGGCCAAAAACTGGGGGTCGAATCAGCACAGAGCCCGCTGGTTACGCAATCAGATCTTTCCAATCACAGGCTTTCAACTTTTATTTATTTCATGCGCAAATCCGAGGTTCCTGCTCGCACTTTTTACTTACATACATTTCCTATTTGGCTCCCGCAGGTAACTTTAAAGTTGGAAAAAAAAAGTTAAGGGAAAAATCTAGCGACTTTGGCAACTTTTCAGGGAATTTTCTCAAAATCATCTGGCAACATTGCCCGCAGGCGGGGTTCCCCCTGATGGAGAGATAGACGCTCTCTTTTACGGGCACTCTGGATCCTTACTCAGCTCGAGACTCGGGTACCTCAGGCTCGACTCGGCTCGAGGGTGGCTACTTCGGGCTCGACTTGAGGCTCATGAGGTCTTTGCATCATCGACACAGCTCTACAAAGTAGACATGGAGGAGGCTAAGACACTTAAGATACCTATGACGCCTCATGAGGGGAGAAGCCGAATGCATTTAGGATCGTCTTCATGATGGACGCATCATGATGCTGGATGATGAAAACCTTGCCCACGTGGGTGTTGTTGAGGTTGAACCCGTTTCTGCCTGACCGCACCCGATTTCCGTATTCTAGTCTTAAGCTCCGGTCACACGTAGCTTGGAGAGGGGATAAAAACGGGGTAAAACCCCTGTGCGGGTGTTTTTTTTTACCCCAAGTCACAAGACCTCCTAGGTTTTACCCATTGGGGTGAAAAATAGAGAGGACTTCTCATTTCAGGGGTAATACTGATCAGTTTTACCCGGAGGGGTAGCAGCCAAGGAAGCCGTCTACAGCTTCATTGGGTAGCAGCAGACAGCAAAACAAAGCAGATGCACAAGAGCAAGACAGGGTTTTTGCTTGGTTTTATACTCTGCTCATGTGACCCGACAAGGGGAAAATGCACCTTGGAGATTTTATGACTCAGGGTAAAAAAAACCCGCACAGGGGTTTTACCCCATTTTTACCCCGTCCCCAAGCTACGTGTGACCGGAGCTTTAATTTTACCGCCATCGTCCTCTCGAGGAAGTTTGTAAGGTTTGCGAGACACTCGTGACAAAAGTTTCGACGCTTGGGACAAATTCCACGCGTGTTCCGACAATTCCTATGTCACTGTAGCAGTTCTCGTAGTGGCTCATGCTACAGCAGATAGTGTTGGCTGGCCGGCTGAGGAAGAGGAAAGGAAAGGACGTGTTCGATACCACGACCAAACACGCAATGACGACCACAGACGAGTGCGGCGATTGGCGATTCCTCCTGCCCGCGGACGAGAAGGTGAGCGAGCTGACGTCGTCGGGGCTGAACCTGGACTGGTGTCAGCCCACGGTTCAAGCGGACAAAGGTGCCGCGAAAGGGAACGACCAAACCCGGTCAGGATAACCTGAGTAGGACTTAGGGCGCGCTTGCACTGGCAGAGTAGGACTCTGGGACGCTGTGTGCGGCCCCGCAAGTTGACCCAGTGCAAACGGGTCCTTTGGCGCCCGGCAGCAAGTGCTGCACGCGAAATATTGCAAAGCCTACGTAGGAAAACACTTTAGCACGATCGTGTCGTTAGTGAAAAACCCGGAAGGTTTCGCAATGTTGCTGTTCTTCGCCAATTGGCTGAAGCTGCTGATTTTCAACTGCGATATTGCATCCATAAACTGACGAACACCAAATTCTGACGCTTCTGCTTCCTCCGTGAATGCAACTCAACAGGAAACTGCTGTCAGTCAGTTCTAATGGTGGAGTCGAGTAGCGTTTGACTCGAGTCGCAGTCAGCCTGACTCGTGTTCGACTGACTCACTCCAGCACTAGTGAGCACCATGGGAGGGGTGAACCTGTTTCACCTGAGACGGTGCCTTTGCAGCCTCGAAAACCTGGGAGGTCACGGAGGCTAAATTACAGGGTGACTGTGACTAAGCAGTACAGGGTGGCCCACATTGAGCTCCCCTGGGAAAGTAATGCGTAGCTCGATTTTTCGGCCAGGCGAAGCAGTGTTCACATGGATGGACAGCAAACTGTGTTCGCTAGGACGCTGTCTAGACAGTTTTTGAATGAAGCTATGTTTGCTCTTGACAAATAGTGAAAAAGGATTAAGTCGACAATCAAAAATGTCTCTTAGAGAAGGTTCCAAGCGAAGGTCATTGAGCTCCGCTATTATTTTCTAGTGAAATAGAACGAGAGGTTGATAACCACAGAAATGAAGCAGGTGCCAGCACGGTCGAACCCGGGTAAGCGAGAGGCCTGGGGAGTCGGGTTCTTTCTTCCTCTTATCTGAATTTCCTGGTTATTGCGTCCTTTCCCGCCAAACGGTCTCCGGGTTCGACAGCACTGAAATTTTAAAATTGATTTGAAGCAACACCTTACTTAGTTTAAACGCTTCAACTTTGGACTCTTCCTTTCGCTCATTGTCTTTTCATGGATTCAAGTGCCTTTACTGACGTGAAAAATTTCAACAGTCATTTTAGCTTTCTCGGTTTCTACATGTTAGAAAATTACTCATGTTGTATTATTTAAGGAAAACTTCACGGTCTGAAAGGTCCAAACCCTCCATATTTCTGTGCATGTTGGCTTTGTTCTAAATATAAAGTGGGCGGAATACCGACTTTATGGCAGCTGTGGTCTGGAGTGAAACCTTGACTTTGGTAGCGCGTCCATCAAGTTGAGGTTCCTAGGCCTTAGGGGTGAAGGCCCAGGCCTTGGCCAGGCCTAGCGAACGCAAAGCCATGTGGCTCTGCTCCCAAACGGGGTAATGCGCTCAGACTGGTCAAAGTTGACAGTGCTGCGTAGCTCAGTGTCGATTGGAAGCTCATTCTGACCCACCCTGTACTTTCTCATTTGTCTAACATTTTCTTGTTGTCGTAAATGAGAATGCAAGAAAAGTGTTTTTTACCATTCGGGTCAGACCTTCCCGTCTGCCCTTTATGCCCCCCCCCCCTAAACCAGGATATAAAGTTCTTAGGCCCTAACCTAAAGATAAGTAAGTACACTGAGACAATCCTAGTAAATTTCTTGAGGCGGAACACTTTGTCATTTAGCTAAAAATAACCCTGTAATATACATTTCTTTGAAAAGATGAACAGTCTGTGTGATTGCAGTGATGACTTCTGAAGACTCCACAGTGTGTTTCTGCAAAGCTGTAATAAGTTTTGGACCTATTTCACTTCCTCAATGTCCCCTATTCCCAATGTTCCCGTAATAAAAGTGTGTGCGGAGTCTGTCAACTTATTCCATAAAAACCGGTTCGAGACATTTCATTTTCATTTTTTTTTTTGAGGCCTGACCTCAAAGTCAACCCCCTGGATTTTTGGTTTTGGTCACATGCAAGACTTCTCTGGTTACAATCTTGTGATTGGTTTTGCTTCTGCTATCGAGTCTGAAGTGGATGTGAGACGCTTGAGCGTGGAAGACACAGAGCGGAGCTACGTCTGAGTGAGCAAGGCCAAGTCTTTGGGGGTCAAGCATCCAGAAACGAGAACTGGACTATGGCAAACTGTCTCTGTAGGACAAATTGCTGCCCTGCACGATTTCAAGAAGAGCAAAGGGATGGAGACAACTTAAAAACAGGCCAGAGACCTAGAGAAACACCCTGTATAAACTTTGGATATATGTGGCCAGATAAGATCACCGGTGGAATGTTAAACGACCTTCGTAGGCCACGCAGGCCAGCACTAGTACAATGTTAACCAGAACCTGCAGTCATTTTGCGAAACTTTTTCGTCGCCTGCGCCTCCCTTTGCTGACTTTCTCCTTGATGACTTAAAGATAAGTGTGTTTTGGTGTCCCATAAGACCTCCCCAGACCTGTGGACCCTCAGGACTCACACCAACTGGGGTGTGCCCCCCTTGGTGCCATCTAAACGGGCACGCCAGCAGATTTATGGAGTGCAAAATATCCCTCATACTGGCTCAGCTAGTGCGAAAAGCAGCTTCTCGCGTGCCGCGTTTAAGTGCCTGTGTTCTATTTTTACCCAAGCGTCGTTTTCGACGACTCAAACAGTTCAATGGGCAAAAAAAGTCAGGGAAAATCGTGTTCTTCGTGCCCAATTTTCTTCTCCTTGTTCAGAGCTCAACTCTGATGGACTTTGTCATGACGACGAAGGAGAAACGATGGCTCATCCAATGAGGAACTTAAATCTCCAAGGAAACTCGATTTGTTGAAGACGTCTTCAATGATCCTGACGCTGGATGCGTCTTGAGCTTCCTGCCCAGGATCAGTAAGAAGTGCGATTGTTGTTCCTTTTCTTTCCCTCCCCCCCTCTTTTTCAGCGCGCGTGTGCATAAGTGCGCGCACACGCGGTGCCTGGCACGCTGGTGAGGATTTAGTTCTTCATCTGATCCGGCGCCGAGCGCACCTACCTCGTCCGCACCTTGACTACGATCAGGCGGAGAAAATTCTTGCGGTAAGAGCATGACCTCGCTCGTGAAAAATTCCCTAGTACGCTGACTTCTGTCACGCACGCACACTTGTGCGCACAGAAGGAATCTTCACAAAGTGCGTGTGCGTCCGGGTGGGACGCACAACGGACGTGACGAAGCTGAGAAGCCCAGGTTTTGAGCGCCATTTCACTTCAACAGGCAGCCAGACAGCAACATATTGCTCCCGAAAGTGCTGCTGACTGTAATGCAATGCCAATGATAATATAGGTCAGGCTGGGCCATTTGAAGTGAGGCTGGGCCATTTGAAGTGAGGCTGGGCCATTTGAAGGGAAGCTGGGCCATTTGAAGGGAGGCTGGACCATTTGAAGGGAGGCTGGGCCATACAAGACTGCATAAAGCTAGGTCATGTTGGGCAAGGTTGGACCTTGTCAGGCCACGACTCTTCAGTCAGTGCTTTTGGCGGCAGTCTTTCATACGGGTGGCAATACCAGTGACGACAGCAGACTCGCTCAACATGTGCTCTATGCGGATGAAAATGAATTCTGGAGTGTTGAATGGGCGGAAAAAATGTCATTGGCAAGTCGACTCCATGCGGTCGACAACATTTCTTCCTCAGTCGTCCGCGCCACAAAAGACACGTCAACACGAGCGCTGAATATATGACAAATACCGTATGAGTCACATGAGAGTTGGGCGAAAAATTCGCTGGATTCCCTCTGTCAGCAGTGGGCAAGCAAGGAGGGGGCTTCAATGTCACTCGGTCCCGCCAGCTCAACCTTCTTCTTCCTGCCCTCCACTTGGCTCCCGCCAAAAAGTGTCTGCACCTTCGGTTGGGGTGGCTGTGCCTGCGCACACACGCTGAGGTCAAAAGTTTGCATACACCTGTGGAAAAAACTTCTTGTTTTCTCTACTATGACAAAATCGTGGCTCGAGAGGACGAGTTCTTGATATTCATAACGGTTAAATGGCGTGAATAAACTTCGTTGTTTTTTTCCCTTCTTCTTCACCCAGTGAAAAGTTTGGACGTTCGTCTGCAGTTGCAGAAGAAGGCGTGGCAAAAACGTCGGACCAGACTTTTTTCCAATGCTCTTGTCAAAAATACCTCGTTCATGTTTGGCTAAAATGAGCCAACACAGTGATGGTCTAGACAAAACGCCGTTGGACCAAAATCTGTTCGAATTTCCTATCCTTATATTCCACTTCATGGCAGATTCTTCTGCAACCTCTGACTTTCTCAACCAGACATTGAATAACTTGTTTTTCATTGGCAGAAAAATATCGACTTTCGTACCTCATTGTCACAGTCTTAGGCAACTTGATGTTGAGATGGCTGATGCTGGAATGCTTTAGACATTAACATGTCTGGTTACTCTGATGGACAAGGACTCACAGGTCAACACCAATCTCGGAGTATTCAGCACCGTTTCTATGCATACCTAAAGCCACAGAAGAGTCTTTAGCCAAGACTCGATTGCAGCTACTTCTGAGATGCCAACTTGGTGCTCTGCAGCCACCACAGTTCAAGATACAAAACGCTCTCCTACAGAGTTTGATCCAACGATGTAGGCGTGAGACTACCTCAACAAAACCAGCTGCGCATTGTGTAGAACAGGCCCAAAAGGAGCTGCATCAAAGCTTTCTGTTCACGAGACCGTTGACGTCCACTTGCGTTCAGACGTGATTGCTGTAGTCAGAAATTCAGCGCCTGTTGTGTACCGTTCTTGGTCTCATCGCCAGTGCTGCCTCAAGTGTGCAATTTGGTCCCACAGTGAATGAAGCAACTGAAACTACTAAGGCCTTAAGCTTTCCAACGATGCAGAGAGTCTGTCCAGCTGCAGGAATGTTCGGATGGGATCACTTGGGCGCAGAAGCAAAGTCCCCTCAGCGCCGTAGCGAAATGTGGCAACTTTGTACGGGTCCAAATGGCTAAAAAAAATACCATTTCAAAGGTCTCGAGCTTTCCAACGGTGCAAAAACCGTCCTTGAGACGCCAATACTAAGAACGTTACGTTAGTTGTCATTGTCGCAAGTTTGTCCAAATACAGCGCGTACTTTTTTGCACGTATGAATAAAGAACATAAAATATTGCTTCGAACCCTTGATTTCCGCTAATCTGTAGGGGGACGTTCGACTCTGAACACAGCTCTACTGTATTTCACGTACGTCCTGTGGAGCAAATCCTGACTCCTCCAGTTTCTGGATTTCGCAAGGGCACCTGATGAAAGTGCGGCCTCGTTTCGGCCTCGCTGAGCTTCATTAACTCATCAACTGCAGCTAATGGACTTGGTCCAAGTTGCTGTGGCAGTCGACGACGACCTCTAGTCAAGTTCTTCATCAAGCAATGGCAGGTTCAGGAGGGCGCGGACAACTTGGCATCATGAGCAAAATACATCAAACTTGGTGAAAATGTCCCTAAAGATTTTTTTAGAACGTTATTGAAGTCCAAACAAATGTACGGGGTTGGTCCATTGGTCCACTTCACTCTTAAATAAAACTTCAGCAAGGTCTGACTGGGAAATGAGGAGTCATCGGACAAAGTTTATTAGTTGCATCTTAAAGAAGCGTCAGGTTTGTTCATGAAGTCCTGCGCTAGTTCAAAGGTTACTATGACACCGACAGAGCTGACTTCTGTATCATTCTTCAGGAGTATTTTTGTGTCCAGTAGCGGGAAAAGAAAACAAAATTTTAACAGAATGAAGCTTCAGGTGAGAGTAAGACAGAATAAAGCTGAAGATTTCAACATTCAACCAAGTAGCTAGCATCAGAGGGCGGTCAAGAAACCCAATGGCCGTCCCTTCTGCTGCTGTCGGCCGGCGACGACGCGATCGAGACCACTCCGATGTGTGTCAACAGGAACGAAGCTGTCATGTCCCGGCTTCTTCTTAGCTATTGACTTAGTGGGCAGAAAAGCGAAGTCGTCACCTTTTCGCTATGTGCATGTGGACAAACCTAGCAGCAGTGACAAGAGTTGCACATCTTGCACTACTTCAGACAGAGTCACATGGTCGAAGTCCAGGGTGACCAGCGAACTCCTCAGTCGATAGTTCTACACTTCTGCACTTTCGCGTGTGAGCTTAGGAACCAATGAAGTAATGAGAGTGATGCTTGCATGAGTAAATAGCCATCACCGGCATTCCTTGTTATTAAAGGTACCAAAGTTGATATTGCTCGTACAAGAGTTGGCAGAGCCATCAGTGTGGAAGACAAGTTGCACCTTTTGTGGCGACGTCACACCAACATTGACGTGAAAACACTTTAAATGAGAAGGCTAGATCATGCTCTTAACATGAACAGTTGCATGGCTTTAAAAATAGAGCTATATGGATACAGTGTGTGACAACTACGATATATGCAACCTTTGTTTTTCTTCTTACGAACATGCATTGACTTCCGTTTCCATTTGTTCTTCTTCCTCCTCATTAACTTCACCAAACTCGGCAAGTAATGCCTTGGCCTCGTCCAGGGTGACTTGGGCAGAGGTCGTGCGGTGAAACGTGCGAGTTGTCGGATCCTCATTGGACAAGACCTCCTCCATGTTGGATGTAATATTGGTCACTCCCAATGAGGTAGACGATCGAGGCGGAGGACTGTTCCAGTAGGACTGATTTGTTGCTGCTGCCCCACCGTATGCACTGCTCGTTGCTTGACCAGTCTTGGCTGTTGACGTGGATTCCCAGCTGTCACTCATGCGCTCCTTGAGCCAGTTGACACTCCATTGCCACTGCTCCGGCTCATGGAGGAGATACTCCTTGACAGCGGTTGACTTGTTCGAGGCATTGACCAGGGTCTTAATGCATTGATACGCTCTGCAGCTGTCGTCGTCGTGATTGTTGCGGACCAGCTGGAGCAGACCCTCAATCTTGGGCAAAGAGGGACCACCCTCCACAGCAAACTTGATACGTTTGGCCTGAAGTTCATCCGGCAGGATCTGCAGTTAAGAAGTTAGGCTTGTAGAGTGACTAACTTATATAATGCAACGGTTGCTTTCTTACCAGTAGCTCGAGTAGTAGCGTGGACAAATTCTTCAGCTCTCCAGAGTTGACCGTGTTGTACTGGTACATGACTTCTTCCATGAGTGTGTTGGTTACGTCTTCCTCAGAGTAGGCAATGGCACACAACATGTCTGTGAGAGGGTCGACTGAACCCTGCACCTCACGACAGGCGCTCACGGCTTCACGGACAAATACAGGAGCCACAGGTCCGTGAAGAAGTTGGCTGACTGTTACCGGAATGGCCAGCGGAGGCTCGGGGGAAGACACTGCTGCAATGAGAAGCGTTTTGATCACAATTTTGTAGTCAAGAGAAGTCAGAGCTACAAGAAACATCGCTGGCACATATCTCTGGATACACTGCTGTGCGAAAGTGTTTCCCCTCAGCGCAAAACATCCAAAATAAACGCCATGTTTAGGTGCATTTAATGGCATATTCAATGCAGCGCCGGCCATTTGGTCAATGTAATGAAGTTGTGTACGTACTGTTCTGATGTGACCCCTTTGTAACTTCCTTCACACTGCAACTACACAAACTCTATTCACATTGTTGAGACCTATCTATAAGTTATTTTTTTCACTTTGGGTGAAAATGCATTTGTAATGCGGCGCCGTAGATGTAAACACAAAGAAAATTGCGTCCCCCTCCTGCATCAGATATATCACTGCACATTTCATAGTAAAAACTACACTTTCGGCACAAATCTACGAATCTTAGTTTTCGTAGATTGTGCCGAGGTACAAGCACTTTTGCACGGCAGTGTACTTCGCTCTCACGGGGCTTTCCTAATGCTGGGGCATGCAAGATAACGGCACGGACAGCTAAAAAGACAAAGGTGACGGTAGATGGCGTCAAGTGAGAAAGGTCTCCAAGCAGACATTGCTGCTATAAATGTCGATGGCACAGGGCAAGTCTGGTGTAGTCCAGTTGCCAGCTACAATAAGGAAATCACAAGATATCAGTGAAAGAACCACTTTTAGGTGGTTTTAAAGTTTTTTGGGAAAGAGTTTAACTTCATTCAAGCGAGATACTTCGCAAAGGATGCTACAACTTGGTGAGAAAGCCCTTCTGCTGTCTTCCTTGTCGAGTGGAGCAAAGAGGCCAATGATCGACTAGAGAGGCCTCTGGTGCTGACACACTTAAACAAAACACATACAACTTTTTACATTCCACCTCATGCATTTGGCAGGTGGACGAACTTGAAGAAGTACAATGCGCACAAGACGTTGTTTTCCCTACCACTAAGTAAGCATTGTCAGTACTTAAGTCAACGTTACCTCCTTTGTTGGTGTTCTTCCTGCCCTTGGTGTCACACGAGAGGATGAGGTAGGATAGGAGCGAGTGCAGCTCTCCAAATTCCTTTGTTTGCATTGATGACCATCTTCTACGATGCTTCTTCGGATCAAAGTCTTCTCCGGGGTCAACCTCAATGCCCAGCAGGAAGCGGATGACCTTGGAGAACACATTGAGTTGGAACAGCTGATAGCTCTGGCGAGATCCCTGAAAGAAACCAATATCACTGACAGATGCAAACTGGTTTGATGAAAATGCACACTCACCATTTGTGCGAACTTTGAAAGGAGCCAAAAGAACTGGCCTGAGTTCTTGCTGTTATTCGGAACATCCTTCTCAATTAGAGTGACAATAGCAGAGAGAACCCTGTTGATGTGGTCCGTCTCAGTGTCACCATGATGTATGTCATATGAATGGAAGGAGTGATTGATCAGGGATGCAAAGTTTACACGAACATCTCTGGTAGGACACTCCAGCAAGAATGGGCGCACGAGCTGCAAACCATCGGAGGAGAGAAAGTTCAGCAACCAATCTGATGACCTGCAAGAACATTTTGGTGACTTCATGTCTGTGCCATTTTTTTAACATTTCTTTACCTTCTGCTGCATGCTATCAGAGATGAGATCCCATCCCTGATCTCCTCCATGACTGCGCTCTCCCTCTTAGCCAAATGAAAGTATGTATGACACAGAAAGTTAACCGCTAGCTTCACTGAGCACTCGCACAACTGGTCATAGTCACTGATAAGGGTTTTGCTTCCGGGTGCCACACTGTGACTGGCACTGTTACAGCCAATGAGCTCCCTGATGAAGGAGTAGTACTCCACACAGAAGACATCCCTGTTCTCCAGGAAGTGCAGATTCTCTTCTTGTATGGTCCTCTCAATGGAGGCTGGCATACGTCTGGAGGAGAATAGCCCAGTTTGCTCTCCTCGTTCCAGCAAATCCGAAAGTTGTGAGAGGCTTTCCCGTGCTGCTGAGGACGACGAAGGCATGAGAGGCGGCTCCGATGACCGAGAAGTGGAGACGGGCGAGGCTGAAATTGCCGTCGAGCGGTTTGTTGTCACTGATGCTGTAAATGTAGCACCACCACTCAGCTGTGATTGGGACGAGTACGAAATGGTCTTCCTTGTCACTGGCTTGGAGGGCACTGGAGAGACAGCCTCATAGAACAAGATGTAGGCATTCCAATAACGTTGTCGCTTCTCCGGCAGGTTGCTGCTAGAATAGCTGTTCTCCTTCTTCACCTTGTAATACCCTCCGAAGCACTCACTTGCAAGAGACTCATCTGTCATGTCAAAGGCCTCGACTGAAGTGTCGTTGAATTTGAACCAGCGGCCGCTCGAGCGCTCCTTGATGTAGGAGTAATAGTGTCCAGCCGAAGCTTGTCCACTGTGTACCACAACTCCCACTAGGGTGTAGGTGTGTTGCTGGAACACTTTGCCCCCTTCTTCACGGGCCCTGAAGAAACAGAGGAATAACATACGGTGAACCCTCGACATAGTGAAGTTGGGAATGTCTTTAACGTATGGAAAGTTTTTATGCAATGAATTGGTCGACTGCAAAAAGCTTAAGTACGTAAGATGTCAATCTTGAAGTATCTTTGTAACGACGGTTGACTGCAATGTAGAATTTTGATACCTTGAAGGTGTCCGTCAGCAGCCGCTAGCTTACTCCACAGAAAGCTTCCGGAACAGGGGTGGATTTTCATAAAGAAATGTTTCGTAAGCACCTTTACTGCATCGACAATATTTTCTCCATCAGAGTTTGCGAAGGCCAACTGCCCTGATTATGTATGACACTAAATAGATTTGTGTGTGGATGTGAGTACCTGATGCCCTCAGTAGTATAGGGCGCCATGTCAAGAGTCCAGGGAAACTGGAAGAAGTCATCAAACTTCAGAGCTCTGTTGGTCTCCCAGTCATAGTGGAATCGCTTCAGTTGGATAACGAGCGTGCTTGGAAGGGTCCGGATACACATGCGTTTGATGGTGTTGCGCTTGACCTTGCACTTCTCGCAGTGATATGCGTTGTCACCGTCCAGTAGCTCGCCTTTCACAAATTGGTCGAGCGACTCTTGCAAGTTGCTACTCTTCACGGTGAGGTTGAGAGCCAGGAAGGCCTCCTCTCGCTCGTAGCGATGTGGACACCCCTGGCAGATTTTCTGGTCCGAGAAAACGCCCTGAAACTGTCCTGCAAATAGCTTGGACTTGCGTTTTGACACCAGGTACTCGTCCACCTGGTCCACCACCTGTGGGATGATGATAATACCTTTGTGAGACATGAAAAAGTAACGATTTTATGTTGAAGCAATACCTGCATGAAGAATTCAAAAGCGTCCTGCTGCTCCCGGACGTTGACCGGCTGGCCAAAGAGTCTGAAGCAGTGCCAGAAGCGCTCGGGCTCATAGTACTTCAGCTTAGACTCCAGCAAATGACCAAACACATTCTGGAGCTGATAAAAAACACTTTCTTCCTCCTCTTCTTCAGAGCACAGAAGTAACTGGCGAGAAACTCCAGGTACGCAGAATAGTTGTTGTAGCACAGAATTCATGTAACACGTGGCACCGGCATTTTTCAAGCCCACAAACCCACCGCAGGTGTCGTCCGTCCCACCTGAGCGCCTCTCCACAGCCGGGGAGTAGTCAAATTGCTGGACTAAGTCTTCCCGGAAGGAGTGGTGCATCCTCACGAGCTCAGAGGTGACCAAGGATAGATTAGAAACGCAGCAGCGGCTGAGTTCCACCAACACACGGTAGGCCGCCTCCCGCGACTGGACTGTGTCGCACTTCGGGTTCACGTCCTTGGACCAGCGTTGCTTCAGGGTCCTCGTGCGTTCTTTGCTCTCCTCCAGTATGAGTCTGGATGCTGGGAAGAGGAATGAAGACAGCACTTCTGGAATGAGTGTCGCTCCCACTAACTTCTTGTTCACCCCCTCGCACGTCAGCAACGCTTCCACGAGCTTGAAGTGGCCGGCCAAAAGCGGACAGTCCAGTTTCTGCTGGCGAGCGTTGCCTCCTCCGCCAACCGCGAAGTTATGTAGAAATGTGAGCTCATCTTCTATCATGCTGGCGGCATCTTCTTCAAGCAGCTGCTGCTCTCGTCTGGACAATCCTTTGAGCAGCGAGGACCGCAGATCGAAGTATTCCGTGCATTGGGCCAACAGAGAATGAGTGATACCTCTGGCGCTGCACGCCGGGATCCAAAGGGGTACCGGGGTTTTGAGCAACAACTTAGTGAGCTGTTGCTTAGGGGTCAAGTTGGAAGGGGAAGAGGTCGCACTGTCACTGTCCAAGTCAAGACACCTGGCTGCTACCTTGAGCTTGGACAGTCGAATGAGCTGGTCTCGTGCCTTCTGTCTCACTTCCTCACTTGGAGACCCAAGGACGGTCTCAACGATGAAGTCTCCCAGCACGGACAAACGGAACAAGCTGGTAATGTGGGTGGTGCGCATCTGCAGGCATGTGACGAGCAAGTCGAACGCCTCTCCCGCAATCTGAGCGTCACCGCTGCCCACCCCGCCACTCTGTTGCTGGGAACACACACCAGCATGCAGACCGCTCGAGTTCTCAGTGGTAGTTGAGTTGCTTCCGTCGGATCCAGAGCTTCCCGTCGAGCTTCCACGGCTGCGGCGACGCCCCAAGTAGAACCTCGCCGAGTGTGACTGTTGAATGGGTAAATTCTTGTTGGAGACGTCGGAAGAGGCTGACGGAGACTTGACACTGTCGCCTCCGGTCTGAATGTTGAGAGCCAGTTGCAGATTCCCCGCTGCAGCTGCCCAGATGACCCGGATCAGACAAGACACAACTTCGCTAAATTTTGGCTCGCTCATGGTCTGAACTATCTTAGTGGCAGACACCACTACCGGTGACTTTTTGACAACTGACAAGGACGAATCTAACGCAGAGCGCTTTGGTGGGGTCGGCTTCATGGCAGGAGAGGTAGTTGGGGTTAGCCTGGGCACTCGGTGTGACCTGCTTAGGATATCTTGTTGGCCACACAGAAGATGATAAGCCTGAGAAGGTGGGTAACCTTAGTAAGCATATCTAGACTGTGCTGCAGAGTTTCTTACCAGTTGAAGAGCCAAGAGGTATGCGGACTGCCTCACATCGTAGTCCACATCGACTGGCATGGCATTTCGCTCCATCAAAACGCCCAATATGAGGCTGAGGCCACCCGCATGCAAAAATCGGGTGGAGAATTCCTGCAGAAAAGAGGTCAGATAGCTGACTTTGTGCTTGTTGTGCTCAAATAAGAAGACTGACACACCTGGCTCGCCTGTTCATGCTGTTGTGTAGGCATCAACCGACTGGACAGCACTTCCAGGTTATACACTACCCTAAAGGGGTTCATCCCTTCGGCAGAGCTGTTGAAAAGATCTGACACGCGACTCTCCATTCTTAAGGCACAGGAGTCGTCTTCTTCCGGCTTCTTCCCGACTTTCACAGGTGTCGTCGCAGCTGCCTTTTTTCTCTGGGGAGAGATGTTTGGGCTTGCCTCGGCGCTGGCTCCATTCCCATGGGAAGTTGAAGTGTTAGCTGCACTGGCGGCACCGGAACCAATCGAGTCCAGCTGCTCCAAAACCTGACAGAGCCATTGAACGACATTTACGACTGAAGCAAGAGATGAACCAGCAGTTATGCAATGTCTCCTCGTTTACCTGTGGGTCTGTGGGTATAAGATGAAGAAGGCGGCGAATACTTTGGATTGTCTTGGAGTCGCTCAGTCCAGCCAGCTAAAGGAATTGTGACAAATATGCATTAATGATCCAAACTTCGGTATTCGTAACATTCCTTCTTGAGGCAACTTACGCTGTAGAGTAGACTGAAGACGTGGCCACCACTGGCCATCACTACGCCAGGGAGGCTGCGCTCCTCTTCTTCGATCATGGTCCGTCGGACGTCGTCGGCAGAGGTGGGCGACGACCGGCTCGAGTCGCGGCTACTGCCAGACTCTTCGTTTTCAGGCTGGAGGAAAGGTTGTTGGAAGAGCACCAGGGCGGTGCTGGAGGACGAGAAGGTGGTCGTGACGGCGCTCTGAGTTGACTTCACCATCCACGTCTGTCTCTCAGAGGGTCCCACTGATGAGACGAGACAACGGTCTTTGGCTGGACCCAGCTCCGTTTCTCCGCAGCGGAATATTAGATTCTCCGGTGACTGCTTCAGGACGTCGGCTACGCGCAATTTTACCTCGCAGACAAACTCGTTGGAGTGGCTCTGTCAAGTTCGGAGGTGCTGATCAAGCACTCACGCAGTAAGAAAGAAAATGTTGCTCTTACCTCGACGGTGAATTCGTCTTTCTTGTTCTCGGTGAAGACCTGCACAAAGAGCTTCCTTCCGTGGAAGGTTGCTCCGTGTGGGAGGATGGTGCGAGGCGAGGAGAAACCTTCCTCAATGGTCGAGATGTAGCGTTCAGCCACAAGCAAAACCCTTGTAGCTTGGTGCAATCTTGGCCCTCTGCAAGCGATAAGGGCACATTTGTTTTTGAACCCTCAACCCGACGTAAGATAGCTTGACCTTACCTGACATTGAGCGGCAAAGCGGATACATTGGAGATTGAAATAGCCATCAGAGCCTTCGAAGCTGATCTCTCATTGCTCATACTAGTCTGAACGGTGGAAAAGGAGTCGTGTGACTATTAGACCGGGGTTAGGACAGTCAATAGCGCAAACTTCACTCACCTCCACCTCGTGTCCCTCTTCAACCGCACAATCTTGCCTCGCACTTCCATCCTCCGGACAGGAAAGAATGTCCTCCAGTCTCCTGTAGCACTGCCCAATAAACTTCTTGTGGAGTTTAGCACTCTGCTCTTTTAATTTGGGTCCCACATAGAGGAACGACATGTTAAGCAGATACTCGATAGCCTGTTTGGCTATCGGCTCTGAGGAGGAGTGTGTTACCAATCGCCACACAAAATCCAGACCAGTCAGGCTCATGTTCTCCACAATCTGGAAAGATTCACAGAACTATTGCAAAAGAGCACAAGTCTGTTTGCTCGTATGTACTGTTCTACCCAGAGTATGTGCGAAGGATGCACATTGAGTGCTCATAATGAAAAGGTTTTGCGAGACTTACGAAAGGAGACTGAGCGGAGGAGCCTCTCCTCAGGGCTTGGTTGTTGACGTTGACACTTTCGAAGTAAGCCTTGAAGCACTTAAATCCACTATGCGTCATGTTCCCAGGCTGCAGCGAGAGAAGCTTTTTCTCAAAGAACTTCTCCTGCGTGGTGGCCTCCAAGTCCGTCAAACATGTCTCAAACCAAATGAATGCTTTGTCCTTGTCGCTTTCCAAGCTGGGAAAAATTGACATAAAGCACACGAAGACTCAAGCACTTCTTACTTTGATACCTATGCTTGCTGTCGACCAGTGTCTCCCAGAGTTCCTCGCAACGCGTCCAGCTCAGGTAGAGATCACCTTCCTTGAGCAGAAACTTCAGCAAGTCCAGATGAAAATCAACCAATTCTGTCTGCGAATAGCGACCGTCAAAGAGCGTCGACCCATCCAGTGGAGAATTTTCTCTGAGGGCTGCCTCGCTCATTTTCTGCTGACATTGTCTCAGCGAGTGGCTCAGAAGTTTTACGATCTCGTGCTGTTTATTCAATTCGCCCAAAGTGGCCTGGAAAATAAGGCACAGGAATCTTTACTTCATGTTCGCCTGCCAGGACTCAGTACAGAGAAGGAGCCGTACAAGGACCGTAAACGTGCATATGCAAGTCTGTCGAGAATTCCAATATCTGTTTCTTACCTTATCTGGCTTGTGATATGCAGACGTTCCTTTGGAGTAGCTCTTGCATATGTCGTAGAGATGCTTCGCTGAGATGACGACGCTCTTATTGGCCTTCTTGATACTGTCGACACATTTGAAGACGTATGTACGCTTGGTCGCTTCCTTGTTGAAAGTCATCTCAGTTAGGACAGAGAGCTGTTCGGTGAGAGCTTGCTCGACCAGGTGCTTAGGCAGCTCAGGTAGGTGAGATATCTCCCACAAGAGCTCAAGTATAGTCTGCATTGAAATGCGAGGTTAGTTTCGTTTTAATGTACCTAATAGTGGCAGCATTCACCTGCTTGGCCTTCATCTGTCCAGCTTCCTTCCCTATCCGCCCAACCAGCACGAGCAACCTTTCTCTCAGTCGATCCCCTGCTGCCTTTTCCCAAGTTTCCCTTATAAGACCGGTCAGGTGCTCGAACTGCTTGAGGTTGAGCTTCGACGAGGCGCTCGCCATCATTCCATAAACGTTATCCGCCACGTGAGCGTTTGCACACTCGGCCAAACGCCAGATCTTGGTCAGCTCCTCCTCGGAGAGGCGGGGCCCAAGGAACTCGACAATTGCCTGGATCCGGTCAGTATACTGGACCTGAAAACAACACCGGGTCTGTAAAAGCTTCGCTCAAGCACTCGTAATTAAAGGTACTGTGAGGTAACGAGCACAACGTACCTGGTCGATATTCCCTTCCAAAGCGACGGAGAGGACGCTATTGTCCGCCATCCACTCGACCACTCTGTCCACGCTGATGTTACGCTTGCTACTATTCTTGCTCTCGTCGATCAGCCGACTGACCTAATACCAATAAGGAGATGGCCTATGTAAGTTGCAAAGAACGACGATTGTCAAGTTCGTACCTCCTTCAGTGCAGTCATTTTGGAGTGAAATTGCGGTGTTTTGAGCATCTTGCACACTATCGACAGCCTCTTCGAGTCACAGTCTTCGACATGTTGCGGCCAAAACTGGATGCAGAGCAGCTTAAGGGAGATTAGCAGATCTGACACAGCCGTCATCTCCTTGCTTCTCAGTTCCGAGACATCCATCTCATCCACCGCTGCAAAGGCCTTCTGCACGCAGGGGGACAGAAAGCGCTGCGCCACCTCTTCCTTTTCCAACATATCGGCGCAGTTGGCTGGCGGAGTCAGAAGTGCGGCCATCTCCGAGGGTGCCAAGGTTTGTTGGAAGCAATCCTTGATTAGAGCGAAGCCACCACGTTCTCCGAACATGTTGATGATGTCACACAGCCAACCGTACTGAGAACGAGAGAATAGATCTCTGGGTGGATGAGAAAATCTTGGTGAAGACATCGAAGATTCTCGCGTCTCATAGCGTCGGGAGGAACGCTCCTTATTTTTGGTGTTCCAATCGTTCTTCGAATCGAATGCCTGCCACAAGAGGAGAAGAAAGATGGTGAAGGCAATCTTGACGACTTGAAAGTATCATCTCACCATTGCCAAAATATTGAGCATTCCTACTGGCACTGGCGGCGTCTTCAGTCTCGCCACCACGAGGTCAACGAAGAGGTTGAGCATGTCGTAGATGCCTTCATGGATCTCCAAGTTCCAGCGGGTGGTGGCAGAAGACGTCAATAGTTTGCGAAAAGCCTCCGGCATTACGCGCTCCAGGAACTTGGTACAGGACTCGTCGCTGTCAAGCTGACCTGAGAGGCAAAGACGGTTTTCATCAGCTACTGTTAAGTTGAGCGTCCATCTGGTCACGTTCTCACCTTCCTTAGCCAGCTTGGTGGCCGCCAAGAGGCACCTCCCCAAGGATTCGTCCTTCTTATAGGGAATACTCCAGTTGTCCTGGAATACTCTCGTCTCCAGCTCGTAGAGGTTGGTGAGGGGAAAGCCCTGCAGGTCGTCGTCGCAGTTTTCTCTTCCACCGTCCTTCATGTCTACGTCTTCTTGGTTGCGCTCTGGAGAGGGGCGCGGGGCTGGGCCGAAGAAGACGTCACCGTTCCCGCCGTCATTGGTGAGGAGCGCGACAGCCTCATTGACGTCGTTCTTGGCCATTCGGAGCGCCCTCTTGATCTCCCCGATGTCCGGGAATCCCATGGCCATCAGCGTCGAGATGTTCTCGTCGTCGTCCATGTCGAGGCGTCCCGTCTATTCGATAGCTAACAGCAGCACCTCGTCGCCATGCGAGGAAGATATCTACGTCAAGGCTTTCGCCGCCCACTACGGCGACGACGACAACGACGTCGAGAGCGTGATCGGAGTGGCTATCGACTCACCCGAGCTTTATTTTTTCGCCTCAAGACTTGACTTGCTTCACTTGTCCTCCTCCTCATGCCGCCGCTCCTCTTTTTCCCTGAGCTGCTGCTTCGCCTGCGAATGACCCGTCTGCTGTTGTGTCGTGAGCAGAGGGTCGTGACCCGCAAAGTTGACGCCAAATTCACCCAATCGGACGCCGCCGCGGCGGTCCCGTTCTTGGGCGTTGGGCGACACTGGTCACAAGTGTGACGCGCCTGGCCCCATATTGCGTCTTTCCCCACCTTTTCCTCGTGTCTTTTCGGGAAAACTCGTCCTCGCGTGTGCTACCTGTGTGGCACCAGAGTCGAGCGACCGGCATCTTTGCTCTCCTCTGGCTCGCGTCGACACCATGAGGTGGAGCACGTTGACCACGCAGATTTCTCTACTCTCTTTCCTCTCAACAAGCGAATTTCCGCTGCAATGATGTCACTGGCTACTGCAATGGCCTCGGTACAGTGGACCCTCCGCACGTTGAGGTCGTCGCGCGCTGCCACTGAGTCTCGAAAGAACTTCCAGTGCGCTAGATCACGGATACGAGCATCACGGAGGAATCTGATACGTGCAGTCGAGGTCAAAAGAACTGCCCGTTCAGTGTCGACTAGATTGGTCGGGGCAAAAGATTAATTGTTATAGTGATTATTAAGGTTTACGATTCCTTCAATGGGCAGCACTTTTGACCAGGACTGTTTATCCATCTGATGCTTCAATCCATCACAGCGAAAATCACCTTCGAAAATTGTCGATCTGAGCAGGAAGCCGACCTCTGTCACGCTATTGGTCATCTCTGGCAGAGATGATCTGGAGAAGTCTTTGGTCAGGTTCCGCTCTTCACCGCTGCTTAGCTTCAAAGTGAGCATGAAAATTGTGTGTGCTGACTGAATCTGCTGTGCAGACTCGAGGTGCCACATGGTTGTGTAAAAGTGACGCTCACTCAGCTCACTCGTTTTATGTGTGCATTATTCCTCACTGGAGACTCATGGAAAAAGGCCCAGAAAAAACGTTGTCTTTCATGGTCAGATCGGTTGAGTTTTGCTATGGCCATCAAAATTTCACCACAAAAAAAATGGCCCATTTGGTTCGGGACCGAAGAATTTGCATTTGTCTGATGCATACGTCAAGAAAAACTTATATCCGTAATCCACTGTACAAATAGCGCTATTGCTCTTACATACTAGACCTTGAAGTAGGCCTAGACGAGGACAGGACCTGTCAAGCTCGACCCCCCTTTTCAGCTGGCCCGCACAGCCCTGGCCTCCCTGCCTGCATGCCAACAGTCATTTTAGTTTAGTTTTAAGACAACGCACATGACAATTCCGTTCCAGTTGTCAAGGAATTGCACATCAAAGACAGTAGAAACCGGCCGTGGGAGTCATGTCTGTTACAAGACCTCTTTTCATCACTCCATGGTTTTCCTACACAACCTGTTGCTCTGTGTCAACTTGGGTACTCGGCGACATCAAGTGGAGTAGTCGACTTTGTTGCTTTGTTCAGTGCGGTCACAGGAGCGGAGTCCGTTGTGGTGGTAACAAGAAAGATCTTTTCATCTCCATTTTTGCGCAATTCGATGCGCAGTGTAAATTGAATGCGGGAAATAATTCTACTGACTTATATTTGATAGCACTGTAAATATATTTACAGTGCTATCAAAAAGTTGGTCACATTTAAGAGAAGTTAAATATACACCTATACTGTTGACTTCGGTGCGATTCCTGGTCTGAAGGTACGAAAACGATCTTGCCTCCATCGACTGATTGCAGCTGATAAAGGCTTCTTCGACTTGGTCGAAAGACACTGAGCGCAAAATTGAATTTGACGGCAGAGGAAAACGTTGCTACTCAAGCAAAGTATGAAACACTGCTTTTGATTATTTCTGGAGAAACAAAGTGTTGCTTCAAGTGATGCTCAACTAATGGTGCTACTGATAGTTTTCTGAGGGAAGCTAATCCTAACTCACCTCGCACGCCCCAACAAATTTTACAAAATCTCTCCATATCTGAGATCTTCAGTGGTAAAAGCTATTTCTTCAGTGTTACAGGCAAGCGCTTTCAGTCTGTACAGGAGCTGGCACTGACCTGTCTAAAAGCTCTCAAAAAGTTGCACAACTTTTAACTTCAGTCACTTAACAACCTGCCAATTAGAAGCATATACAAAGTCAGTCAGAAGTGGTGAGTTTCATATCCACTTGGCGAGACGAGATTTGGAGTGAAGCTCACAATGACTGCCTCAAAGCAGAGAAAAGACGTTACGACTATTCTCTTTCTTAAGTGTCAACTATGTCTGACTTTGTAAGTTTGTATCAAAGTGACATTGTCGTTCAAAGATTAACAACTAGTTTTCGACTCTCGAAAGAAGTCTTTTCTGTGTCAAAAAAATCCCTCTCTGTCTCTGCAGAGCAGTGCACAAAATACTGTTTATTTTCACCCCAAAACCGAGCAATATCTGAAAATTTTTTGCATAGTGCAGTAACGTTTTTTCGCATTTTTGATCGGTCAAAGTTCCTTCACCTTCATCTTGCTTCTCCGTAAGCAGAGGCAGCTTGGCTGCTAAACCATCGGCTAAGCAGCTCTAGAGCAGGTGAAACTTTAAGTTGTACATATAATCCGTTGTAGTGAACTTGTGTCGCTGCAGGATTAAAACGGCTCAAGTCCACAGTCTGAAGCGCAGCTAAACCCACATTTCCAAGGGCTTCACATGTGTTGTGTTAGATGTCTGCAACGAAACGTATCATTCTGAAAAAAATATTACTTTACCTTACACCAGTGGATGCGGAGCAATTTTTTCTCCCTGCCGTGAAGAATCTCCTGTCAGTTTAACCACAGAGCAAGTAGGAAATCAGATGCTCGACATTGAGGAACATTCATAAGGAAGAACATGCTGATTAGGACTTGCACGATTCACGACTCAATGAATCGTTGAGTCGACTCATGTCGACTCAACGGCGCTGCCGGCAAAGTGAATCGATTAAAAAAAAGGAGTCGACTCATGTCAGGGTAACACAGTCACAAACATAGGTAAAAACATTCGTGCATATAAACATACCATACAATTAAAAACTAGACCTCGGGGGGGGGGGGGAACTTACTTAAAACTTTTATGCAAATATCTTGTCTTGCAAATTTGAACTTTTTTTTCTAATTGGATGGGGAATCTGAATTTGTAAAATCAGAAAAGTAGCAGCGTGATTCTGGTAGTGAAATTACTGTAAAAGATGCAGCCTCACTCACATAAGATGCACTACGATTTTGCATAAGTCTTCTAACCATTTTGGTCCAGCTTCTCATATGTATGGGACACAAGTGAATTTTCGTACAATGAGCTCTTAACCATAGAACGTCACTTAGTAGAGCAATGTGTTTTATGAAGCCAAATTTGATCCCTCCCTACGTGAAATCCTCCTCTTCATAAAGCAGCTCAAAAGTGGTTTGAAAGTTGTGAGTTTTCAAAAGATGGTTCACGTCAAATCAGATGAAGGCGAAGTGGCAGCAGAGTGTGACGAATTATCAAGTGCTCTCACACCACCTAATCTTGTACCACTCTCACTTGTACCTCTTGCTCCTGTACTTTTTGCCGTCGCTGTGCTCGCTTCTGTACCTCTCACTCTTGTAAGTTTGCGTTTTCAGAACTATTTCGATTTTTGGAACTTCTTTTGACGTTTTTGGTAACTTTTTAAGTGCCTTCTTGCCCATACTGACAACTTTTTTCTTAGTTCTACTTATGACATTACTTTCATGGCAATGTTCATTTGATTTGTTCAATGACAGTTGCAGCCTTTTATGTAACGTTATGTGGACAATGTACCTGGATTTTCATTGAAGCATCACTCATTTTTCTACTTTAAAATGAATCGTACAAACCCTGAATTGGGGACGTTGGATTGTTTTTTCGAATTTTCAGTTTCCTTTCGGGATGGAATCGGGCTCCGCCCGAGCCCCCAAGCCCGAGATTCGGTCAGACTTTTTTGTGAGCCTGAACAGTCCAGAGCGCAATTTTGTTGAGCCCGGTTTGTTTCGGGCTTCAGAGTCGGTGCGTGATGGATGAACCTTGAGCTCATGGATGACCTGAGCGGGCTGTTGTTGTTCATGGGGATGGAAGACTTTCATGCAACAACAGATGATGAGCTCAGAAACAACAGCACCAAAAAATTTCATGGTGAGATTTTTGCTCTAGGCATCTACCACATCGGGGAAGAGCCCAAGCCAAGAGCAAGCCCCCAAAAGGGGCTTCTTGAAAGCCCGAACCTCGATTTTTTTGAGCTCGCTCCATGCCTAGATTCTTCTGCATCTTCCCCCCCCCCATTGTTTTGCCCATTTAAAGAGGTAAGGCTTGAGGGCGGAGCTCGAGCTGGAGCCTGACAAAAAGGGCTTTGAGCCACGGCCACGCTCGTTTCCACCCTCTCCCCATTTCCCTCTCCGCCCCGCAGAGACGTTGCTCAACTTCTCTCTGTCGTGGACGCTGGCGACGGCATTCAACATGCGCCACATGAGCTCCTCCCGGGCGTTGAAGCGGTTGTCTGTTCCGGGGAAGAGATGGAATCAAGTGTAAGAGGGTGCGGATGCCCCCCCCCTTCGTCTGCCCTGTCCGCCAGCCTCATCTCCGCCCTCCTCCTCAGGGTTGGCCTAAAAAAGCACCGGAAGAGAGCGTTTTCGTCGTCCTCACATAGACAAAGGCTTTCGCCGATTGAATGTTTGATCGATGGGTCCGTAGTAAATGCTGTGACGCTTTCAAAGACCCCTCTGCTCTCCTTGACTCCCGCACGCCTCCGACTGTCAAGTGGCTGATTACTTTCTCACCCCTCTCCTCAACGTCTCGTTCCAGGTTGACTTCGTGAGCGGAGAGTAATCGATCAGCACCGAGGTGGACGCTGTGGACGCTTCTGCCCATTGCCAGCGACCTCCTGGACATGGAGGTGTCACGAAGAAGCCTGGAAAGCTGAGAGACTAATTTACGTGAGTGACTCCTACGATAAAGTGGCTGCTTGTTCATTTTGAGAGGCGGCCAAGATCGAGCAGATTAAGAGGACAGATTGCGCCGGTGCCTAAAGGCCAACTCAGACTGTGACGTCGACGGCGTCCTTGTCTTTACGAGCACCTCTCTCACGAACTCCCTCTGCGACCGGAGGAAGAAAGGCGTGAAGTGCAATCATGACCACTGTTTACACACTCCCGTCTTCGACGATCCTAAGTGCGTAGCTTGTGCCAAAGCTACGAGGCCAAAAGGGGCAGCCTCGAGTGAGTTCTTGACTGGAGAAGAAGCAACACCCTGGAGCATTCAGCTTACGAGATATATTAGGTCTGCTGTTGTGGGGTGTATCTCACGTTACGCCGGGTCTCAAAGCGTCAGTGCGTGAGGATGACGTCGCACCTGCTTCTGAGGCAGGAGGAGTCAGGTTCGTCTGCGGGGACCTCCCCAACCTATGACTAGGAGTGGTTTCGAGCTGATGATGGAGTCTTCTTCCTCGGACGTCTCTGCCGACGGCACCCCAAGGAGCAGCGACGTCTCTTCCGAGATCTCGTCCAGCGACGGCGGCAGCGACGACGACCGTCGCAGAGATGAAGAAGACAGCGGCGTCCACAGTGGAGGCGATTCTGACTCCGCTGCAGTTGCTGCTGCCGCCAGCATCTCCAAGAACGTAGAGCACATTGAAGCGCTGCTCAGGAAGATCAACGAAGAGAACAGAAAAACTAAGGAGGTCCTCGAGGCCTTGGAGAAGCCGAGAGACACTCAGGAGACCACTACCAAAATCGTTCTCTCTAGAACCAGCATCATCTCGCTCAAAGCCAAGTAAGCAAACGTACAGTCACCATTGGACGTGTATGATTTCTACTTTACAATGGTATTTGCGTGTACTAAATTCAAGTGTAAAGTTGCATACATGTGTTCGGACGATGATGCTCAACATCTTTTTGATGATTGAACTTTTCAGTCAGAAGAAAAATGAGCAGTCGCCGCCGCCGCCCAAGGAATCGTCAGAAATGAAGCAGGACGATCTGCTATCCTACGAGACCAGCATCGATGGCAAGAAGGTGCCCATCGTCATGTTCAATTGCGCGGCTATGGCCGTCTACAACAGTCCGAACAACAGCAACAACAAGCAACAGTACACGTGGGTGGGACAAAAGTTCCGCCTGAGTTTCAAGACCGCCAACGCGGATGCCAAGCTTGTGAGCTCGTTGTGCCATGCCCATGGCTTTCATGAGTCCTCCGCAGATTTCAACTTGCTCTGGACCGGCGTCCACCCCAAGCCTCACGCTTTCAAGGCGCTGCTCCCGCACCAGAGAGTCAACCACTTTCCGAGGTAAGGGAACTTTGATCATGTACCAAACGCAGCTTATTTTGAGAGTGCGGTATTGTAGGTACATGCAGCGTCACTATCACTTTTGTCACTTTTCAGATCCTACGAGCTTACTCGCAAAGACCGACTGTATCAGAACATTGAGCGCCTGCAGCACGCAAAGGGCATAAAAAACTTCAACTTCGTGCCCAAAACGTTCCTGATCCCCGCCGAGTACGCCGAGTTTGCGGCCACCCACCACAGGATGAGGGGCGCATGGATCGTCAAGCCTGTCGCATCCTCCAGGGGAAGAGGGATATTCATCGTTAATCATCCGAGTCAGGTGAACTCAGTCTGCATGTTCAACGTCCAGCACAAGGACACACTAACCGTACAAGTTTATAGTGGAAGCTAGTGGTAATCAAAACATGCATCAATGTTTCAGGTGCCCCTAGATGAGCCGATGGTGGTGGCAAAGTACATCGACAACCCTTTACTGGTGAATGGCCACAAGTGGGACCTCCGTCTGTACGTGGCAGTCACGTCGTATGATCCCCTTGTCATCTACTTGTATGAGGAGGGCCTCGTCAGATTTGCTACCGTTCGCTACGACGCCAGCGGCAAAAACCTATGGAATCCCTGCATGCACCTGTGCAACTACAGCATCAACAAGTACCACAGCGATTACGTCAAGTGCGACGATCCAGACCAGGAGGATCAGGTACGACCAAGAAATAGCTAAATACGGTACGTGTACGTAGAACATACGTATCATGAGTATTTCAAAATGTTCCTCAGGGTCACAAGTGGTCTCTATCCGCCTTGCTCCGCCACCTGAAGGCGAGCGGGCTGGACACCGTCTCACTGATGCGATCCGTCGAAGATGTCATCGTCAAAGCCATCCTCTCCGTCGAATTTCCCGTAAACTCCGCGTGCAAGATGTTTGTTCCCCACCGCAGAAATTGCTTTGAACTCTATGGCTTCGACATCCTCGTGGACAGCGATCTCAAGCCCTGGCTGTTGGAGGTCAACCTCTCTCCCAGCCTAAACTGCGACGCTCCTATCGACATGAAGATTAAGTCGGCAATGCTGAGCGACCTGCTCAATCTGGCCGGGGTTCCCGCCGTCGATCCCGTGCTCAAGAGGGCTCAGTTCAACAGGAAAGTGAACGAGTTGTCCAACGCCATGAGTGGAAACAGTAGCAATAAGGAAGGAGGGTGAGTACAATGACAGCAACTTCGTAGAAGCCTAGTATAGGATGGCGTCCGGCGACTTGCTTCACCCAAGGCTCAAGTCTAACTGGCTCGAATCTTATCTTCAGGGACGATGCCAAGAGATCATCGACTACTGCAGCTGTAGCCTCGACCAACCGCCGCACAGTCTCCATCGAGACTCGCCGCTTTGCCGCCATCCGCCTGGCCGCCTCTTCCACCAGCTATCAGCAGGAGCTATCACGCATGGTGCGCAACGCTCGTGAGGAGTACCAGAGACGTGGCGGCTACGTCCGCATCTTTCCTACCGCTGACACCTGGCAGAACTACGGCGCCCTGCTTGAGTACAGCTCTCAGAACAACCTCATCCTCCACGAACAGCTGTATCCGAACGCTACCAGAAAGGCGCAAAGGCTAAACAGGAGATCCGTGGCTATGGTCGGCCAGAAGAGATTCGATTTTTTCAGGTATTTGCGTGACCATTGCTATTTTTTCTTCTTGGAACACAGTGTGGTCGTTAGGCACGTATCCTTTGACCTTCGGGAAAAGAGTGGCTACCTTGTCTTTTCACTTATGGCACTTGTTTGCACGCTTTGGCGAGTATGAAAGGTTCAAGGCTTGGCCTTTAAGCTGCCCCTAGGTGCGTGCATGAATTACGATTGTCATGTCACGCGACAGTTTTGCGAGGCCTTGCCTTGTCCTGGAGCTGTTTTCAGGTCGCCTATTTAGTGACCTCCAGGACAAGCTCGACAATATCGTGTCGTACAGAAGCTGCGGGGGTCCCCCTGGTGGTCTACGCCTCGCACGTGAAGTGAATCTCTATCTTGTCCTTGTAGGAAACGCAGCCAATCCGCCGGTCCTGGTTCCAAAGTGTTTGAAAAGTCTTTGCCTTCCTCCTCTTCTTGCACCACCATCTGTGATGAAGCCGGCGGTGACGGGGAATCCTCACCACCTCCGCCACCGCCACCCAAACCGACGGCATGCGAATTGCGCGTGGCCCAGTACGAGAAACCACTGACCCGCGGTCATCGGCCCATTACCAAGCGTGCTGCGGTCGCGGCTTCAGGAGCCTCAACGGATGGAAAGGGCCGCGTCACGGCGGATTCCGCGGCGCGGCGCCGTTCGGAGAAGAGGCAGAGATCGGCCGTTCTTAAGGAGAAAATCGTCAAGATGATCGAGGGAGGCGCGCAGCTGAGCGAGTACCAGGCCAGGAAGGCGTTCTCAGTCTATTTGCACTGCCTTTTGCAAAGGATTTCCTCAGTGGACCTCTCGGTGTCGGCGGAGGCAAACGGGGGTGGGAGCGCGGGTTCCGAGCTGGCCCAGATCGAGTTAGTATTGAAGTTTCTGCAGAAGGCAGCGCTCTCGCTGCGAGAGCCTTACTTCCTGAAGGCGCCAAGTACCAAACTGAGCGGAAAAGATCGAGCCGCCATCGTCGCCAAAGAGCTGCACGAGTTTCTTGGGCATTACAAGCGAGAGACCGAGCTCTACACTGCATTCAAGGAAGAACAAGTTAGTAATACTACTGTGGTTGTTACATAATTCCTACTTTAGTTTCTTTTTTCTACGAATAGGGTATGGTAGCGAGGCACGTGTTCGAAGAGTTCGTGGCCTTTGCCAATGACCAGGACCTGGAGGAGGTGCTAACGCTGCAGACCAAGCTCTACCGCTGCGCACACATCTTCTTGGGCAAGTGCCTCCCGCCGGCGGGGGGATCGCGCAAAAACTCTCTTCTGCGCACAGCCTACGGACTTAGTCCAGATCGCAACCTCCGTGATAAGCAATGTTCTATGCGAATGAATGCGCGGGCCAATCCACCAGTAGCGCCAGGTTTCCAGTTGCCGCCACATTCCCTTCAGCCGACAGCCAAGTGCTTGGATATTAGCACGCACGTCAAGTCCAAGTTGGAGGAGCTGGAGGAGAACGCCTTGTTGAAGGAAGAGGGCGAGGAGGAGCACAGCACCCAAGTGGTGAGATTGGGTGCTATGATCAAACCTAGAAGGGCCAGTGAAAACAAGCATTCTTCAAGTACAAGCACATGTACGACGGGTGGAAGATTGTTGTCCGTGCCAACATCTACGACGGGGGCGCAAGAAAAGGCATAATTGTACAGTACAGCGAGACTTACGAAAAAAGGTAGACAAGGTGGAGCGAAGTGAGGGAGAACAGCGAGGTCAACAGGAGGGAGCAACGTAGAAAGTGACATGACCGAAGTCGAGAGGAATAACTTGAGGAGGCAATTACAGGTGACCGAAGAGACTTTCGAGTTACAGGAAGATGAGTCTCGGACTTCTGACGCCTCACTCAGTATACTGCCATTAACTCACTGTGCATGATCTCAGATCTCTAGTCTAAACTAATACTACTGAAGCTCATAACGTAGCATTTACGTGTCTTACGTACTGTGCGTAACGGATCACTGAGGCTGTAAGGTTTGGTGACGCTGACGCAAGATGTGTGTATGCAATGCAATGTTACGTATCGCGCGACTGCATGTACGACAGTATTTTCATGCATGTGAAACGTCGATACATATGCTGACTTTCCTTTGTAAGAGGATGTTTGGCCGTCCGAACAGTGTTTTTTTTGGCGAAGGTCCGCGCAGGACGGAGAAAAAATACACAAAATAAGTCGTGCTCTCAACTTCATGTCCATGAAAGGACTGACAGTACATGCACCCAGTCAGCTGTCAGCTGATCTGGAGAAGGTGCTGTCCCGGGTATTCCTGAGTTGCACCAAGATGAGCGACAAGTGCTGCAGCGCCGGGGAGAACTTCTTTCGCCTCATTTTCGACAGACAATGCTTCGGATTTCGTGCCATTGCGGCCAAAATCGTTATGCAGCTGCTGGATTATCACAGCTTCGTAAACCTCAAGCGGAGCGCAAAGTTCTTGCACGAGTACCTGAGTGACATTGAGGAGACGAAACTGGCGCAGAAGCTTAATTCCGACTGGAGAGAGGGTCACGTTCGAAACTGCAAGTTCCGCCATGACCGCAATGTCCAGGTGAGCGCGTCCAAACTCTTCTTCTCCGACCGTAAGCTGGCCTGCGCGGTGGATGCCGATCTGTTTGTCTACAATGTAGAAGTTAACGAAATGGAATCCAGACTCCAGGGTCACATGACCATGATCAACTGCCTAGCAGTGGACGAGGCTCAAAACGTGCTGGTCTCCGGCGACTTCGACGGCGTGCTGATCGTCTGGGACTTGATTAATGAGGCGATTGTTACGCGAAAGGTGAGACTGACTTCATTGAATGTTATATGATACTCCTGAATACACTACGCCAACATCATTTCAGCAACTCTTTGGCCGTATTGAGAGTCTGCAACTAAAGCATGGCTACTTAGTCAGCGGCCACTTCGGTAAATCCTATGACGCTGGTTGTGTGACTGTCAGAAAGTTTGATCTCAGGAGAGATGGGTCTTCTCCGCCGCCATTTCCAGCGGAGCCGCGAACAATGCCGCCTAGCCCTTCGCCGTCAGCTAGTAGGCCTTCGCCACAGCTGTCTTCAGCGTCGACTACAAGTGCTGCGTCGTTGATCAACTTCTCTCAAGATCTCCCGGTTGTATTCTCTCGTTTTGATGACCTCCGCCCAGTGGTCAATGTAGACTTCAACAAAAAATACTTATTTCTCGTCCAGTGGAGCGTCACCTTCAGAGGTGTGCAGAGGGGAAATGCAGATGTCTTTCGTTTCAATAGCAGAGACAAGGTAGTCAACTTGTCCAAGACCGCCAAGACCACCTTCAGCACGGGCCGGTTTGATCCAGACAGAGAAGAGATTCTCGTCTCAGCTTCTGACGATGGCTTGGTGAGCTGTGGCTGTTAACTGACTACTTACGATACTTACATCGACGCATTCACACGCATCTCCTCAGATTTATCTATGGGAGATTGGTCCCAAGTCGGCAACTCGCTTAAGAAGCGTGTCCCTGCACGCTGATACCGTCATCGGTCTGGAGATCTGTTTGGACAGATTGATCAGCAGAGACCGCAAGGGCAGCACCTTGGTGTGTGACCTGAAGGCACTGCTCAGGGATGAAGTGGAGGAAGCAGTCTTGATCTCTCAGCGACACTCAGTGTATAACTCAATGGACTCGGAAACGCACACTTTGCGTTCAGCATTGGACCTTGGGATGCGCAAATTCGTCGTTGTCTTGAGTGATAGCAGCATCCTGTGCAGTGACGTATGGAGAGAGTCAGAGCAAAGAAGTGCCACGAAAAGTTAATTTATGCTCGACTTGTGCTGTGAAGCAAACTCTGCATGAACAGTTACGTACTGTTGTACACATTTCATCATTTGCCGACATATATATATATATATATATATATATAAAGAGAGAGAGAGAGAGAATACAATGTAGACTAGTCTAGATCAATCTTTTAATCTATTTCTGCATGCTACGCCAGTTAAAGACATTCTAGTCAAATGAATGAAGAACTCATCTGTTTTTTTGGGTGCCCTTTCTGCCTTTAAAGTGTTATAGACACAGAACATGAGGATACTAGGTCAATATTTCAAATCAGACCTGCTTAATTTCTTTCCAGATGCTAACCTGTAGTCAAATGAAAATTAAGAAGAAAGTATGTTTATCCAACGGTCTTTTAAATCCGAACACCTTGTTACGAACTCAACCATTGCCACAAAAATTTATTGAAAGAGAGGGAGTTCTTTTTTAAATCATCTGACTAAATCTTCAACATTGGGATTAGGTAAGAACCCGAAGATGCACTCAGCAGAATACCAAAATCGTTGTTTATTGGTCTAACCTACTGTGTACGTGCACATTCACGTAGCATACGTGTACACATGAAGATCTCATGCAGCTTTATGAATCCTCAGTCACACTCTTGACACTGTCGTCTTACAAAGTAAATAGTAATATTATCTTTTGATCCTAATACTGTTTGCCACTTCATCCTCATGGTTTCTCCTGTTTCCTCTTTTTATCCTGTTGTCCTTTCTCCTCCTCCGATGCTTCCTTTGCCCCTTGAACCTGGGCCTGTTGCGTTTCCGCTTCCTGTTGGGGTAGTCGCTGCTGCTGGGAGGCTTCTGCCTGTTGTAGAAGAAGCGCTCGGTCTTCTTCCTCTTCTGAACAGCCGAGGTCTGCTTAGGAACGATATAGAAGTAGTCTTCTCGTTTATCCTCCACAGAGCTCTCTGATACCCGAAACTGGCTCGACTTCTCTGGGGCCAAGTGCCTGGTCCTCGTGAGTGAGTGCGCGTTCGTCAGCACTTTGGGGGGAGTCGATGACGGGAAGAACTGGACGCTACGAGTGTATGGGGGTGACTGAGTGGGTTGGATTGGTGACCGCTGCTGTGGTTGTGGGTAGCGGGTTGCAACTGGCGTCTGCTGCACTGGCAAGTATTGGTTCTGGGATCCGATGACGCTGTTGTACGCCGAGACCGCGTCGTGATCCGAGTAACGGGTGGGCTCACGGTAACTGGGCTTGAAGGTCGTGGCTGCCTCGAAACCCTTGGGAGACACTTGAAAGCGATAGTCTTCGTTTGAGAGCAGCGTGTGCAACTGAGGTTGCTGCTGGTAGTTTGGACGATGGTCGCCTTCTCCGTTCATGATGCGTTGGTTGCTCTGCTGGTGCTGTTGCCACTGAGGTTGCTGAGGTTTTCTGATCAAGCTCTGGAAGTTCAGGGACGAAGAGGATCCCTGATTTGGCGAGGAAGGAACCCATCCTTCGGAGAAGTAGATTCTTTTTGGTACTGAAGTCGGTTGAATGAAACCGAGTCTGGGCGTACGCGAGAGCACCTTGGGCAGAGTTGTGACTGTTTGAATCGACGGCTGAGGCTTGGAGGGCAGTGACGGCAACTTGGCTGTTGGTCCGGCTGCCGTCAGTGGCTCTGCCGAAGGCTTTACGACTGCAATCCCTGCGAATTTGTCTGCATGGGTCTCCAGAATGTTACTGGGAGCTAGAATGGGCTCCCGATAAGGTGCTTGGTAGTCGTCAAGAGGTGGCCACGTCGGCGACTCTGCCGAGTTCGTCGTGCCTCCTCTGAGAACAAGGAGGGCCCCATCGTTGAGCCACACATCTTCCGCTGGAACACCAGGATGCGTGAAAAGTTGATTGACGGCCACTTCCTGGGGCCGCTTGCGGTTAGTTTTGCTAGGCAGAACGTCCTGAATGAGTCCGTACGGTGAATCAGGGTGGGTCACATCCAGAGCCACCGAATCGTCATAGTCAGAGATGTCATTGGACACCGCGTAGTCGTCGCCTACCGAGAAGGCGTTGTCATGAGGCCAGGGGAGTATTGAAGGACGGTTGGACCGCGAAGAAAACCTCTAGAAGAACAAGCAGTAGCGCGTACGGTTCTTACGCACGATATATGTTCATCATGCACAACGCATACGTCATGCACAACTTATCGGTGTGCATGTAGCCAGACACACCGTGTTACCGTGATTGCATTGCGCTCTGCTCCACACACAGTGGAGCCATTGATGAAGTATTCATGAGCATGATTGGATGCATCACTATTGAGTGTTCCATTGCTTCACCAATGGGACGTCGAACACGCATTCGCACGTCATCACGCAGTCCGTCCACAGCCGCCTCTCAAGTGGCAACGGCCCCACAGTCGGGCTGATGCATCTGTGCACGTCCGCCGTACAGTATTGCCAGAGCGATATCCGCTCGTTGAGCCCAGTAATAGGTATGAAATGTGTGCGCGGACATGTGAGGCAATCGTTTGAGCTCCAGCCAGCGGAGCGGAATTGATACCAGCTATCGCTATGACATGTGAGTCGGGCTACGGCATACTTGAAGAGGTTACGGTCCAGAGCAAAGACCACTTGCGCAATGGATGCTGCCTGTGTCACCCGCGATTGATGGAGAGAAAGTGGGACCGATTACTGCTCCTATTCGGGATGAAAGTGAAGCCAAGCGTTCGTACATTTCCGCTGTCCGCGTCAAAATGACGGGTTCACTTTTTACCAATAGCTACGCTAGAGGAATTTGTCGACTTCAGCTGTCGTCCATTGGTCCTATGTTCGTTATACAAAAAATTGCTAGAAAATTTTAAGCTCATTTTCGTCATTGCCGGTCAGTTCAGCAACTTTCTCGCCTATGGAAGTGACACGGGTGATGACTAGAAAGGTGTCAGCTTCCGACTACTTTTGTGAGTTATTAAGCATTGTGATCTTAAAAGAGCGTCAACAAGTTTTCACTAACAAATTCAACATTTTGATCAGGGAACAATGGCCTCAATTAAAGCTGAATCGTATAAATTGTTCTGCATTCAAAGATTCCAGGTCACGCTGCCCAAACTCTAAAAAGAGAACAGTTAATGTCAAAATATGAGCAGGATGGGGATCTCTAAAATGTCCGGGTGGACTTCATCGCAGTCCACCCGGACTTCGTCCCGGACCGAATGTACTTTGTTGGAGACCTAGCAGACTTCATTGTGGATGAGCTCGGAGGACTTCATCGCAGACCAATCAGACTTGATCACGCACTGAGGACTTGGATCATGGATCACGGGCTAAGGACTTGATCATGGATCGCGGACTGAGGACTTGATCATGGATCAAGTGGATTTTATCGAAGACCAATCAGACGTTGTTGCCTGCTTTCACAAAAGGCTGGTTATTTGCTCGCCACTTTCTCCACACCTTTTTCAGTTCATGGGACATCAGTCACACGTTGTAATGCAGTTAAATAACAAGGGTTTTTTATGAAATGGAGAGAGCTCTGGCAGTTTGAGCTTGAGTGAATGCAGAATATCAAGCTTCAATTGAGGCCTTCCCAAAAAATGTTCAATTTGTTAGTGAACTTGTCACACCCTTTTTGGGTCACCCCGTTGGTGACCACATGGTGAAAAAATGGTTCCACGGGAAGATTTTCCGTCCATATCATTTTTCAGTTCATTTACGTTGGGTTATGTCAGATTGGGCAGCCATGTAAGAATCTGTTGCTTACGATAGTGGTGATTTGTTCGCATAAGCTCCACTCTCCGGCAGTTTCGTGGCGCATGTCACAGGTATTAGAGGTGCAACCCTTACCTTTCCAGTGGTTTTGAAACCAAAGATGTCTGAGAAGGCTGATCCTTGACGTGACGACCCGGAGCTCAGCTGCTGGTTCGTCTCCTCAAGCTCGCGAAACTTTTGAGCGGTCAGCAGGCCCGAGAAGGCTCCGGACTCGGAGTGCTTTCGTCGCCAGTGCCAGGAGTCCACCCTGTTCACTTCCAGCATCCACACAACCACGGCTATGAAAGCTGCCAGGGTCGAGGACGACTTCATCGTCGCTGTAATGGAGCTACCGGAGTGGCTCCCCTAGGACAGAGGCAAGCTGGAGTAAGGCAAGGTCGGAAACATTCGTCCCGATTATATAAATGTGCGACGAATCTTTATTCTTCCGCTTCTATTCATGCGTTATTGAAACATATATAGGGAGCGTGAAAAGTGACGTCCCCTACAAAACTGGCTTGTTTTTCTTTTAAATTTGACGTGCCCGAAATGGCTCCATATTTGGCACCTTGTCTGTCTCCCCCTAATGCTTAGAGACCATCAAAACGTTAATATAATAAGCGTTGCCATCAGCAGATGAGGTCTTCTTTCCTTCCTTAACTAGAAGTGTATTTGGTGTAATATAAGGTAAACATTGTGTTGCCTGTCTCTTGGTGACATTCTGCCCTAGAGACTGAATTTGAATTTAAACCTCGAGGACTGTCACAAGATCAGCCATACATCGTCGTGGCTCCGGCCACATTGCTGTAAGCCTGCTCCAACTTGGACACAGGGACTTTTCAGCCAATGCTTGTTACTGGTCGGCAAGTCAAACACCTCTACGCTCTACTGATCGACCAGGATGAAGCTCTCCGAGGCCAGAGCACGAAGTTGGCAGCTGCAGCACGTGTAGACTTACCCCCGTCTACAAAAACAAGTGCTATTTTCTCTCATGTTATATATCATGTATAGCTGCAGTCATCGTCCACAGAGTTGGGCGTAGGTTCTGTCACATTGAACATTGATATTTTCAGAGGTGCTTAGTAAAAAATTATAGAAATCTTTATCGAATACTTCTTTGGAAGCAACAAATTAATTGTGCATTCAATGTGGCCACAACCATTCTGACCAAGTTGATCGTCGACTGCGCCTGCTACAATCACGGACTCTTGACTGAGAAATTTGTTCTTAATGAGCATGAAGAGCTGCCTTGAGAGTGTCTGGATTGCTATGTTTTCGCAATTTTCAAATGCTCAAGCATGCAAAACTTTCAACCGAGTTAATCAGGACAGTATTGTTGATACTGTACTCAACTGCAGCATCGATAATTGATACCTTAACGCTCCGCACAGTTACCATACAATGTAGGCCTCAGTGAGACCAATCATGGACGATTTAAGAATACTTCGAAGGCTGCGGGTAACGGCTAAAGGACGTGTATTAACCAATTTTCCTCGGAATTTTCCTCTTTTGCACCAATTTTTTAGTCTCTGTGTACGTGCTATATTTGGTGCAGGACTCCCTTTGAATCCGTTGTAGCCGAATGGAATGAAGAAATAGCCATTGTTTGGCTCCCCTCTTGTCTTGCTGTGTACACTATTGAAGCTCTTCTTTGGCTATACAGTTATGTAGTACTGGAGACTCGAGTACACAGAAAGGTTCATTAAAGAGAGGGTCAAAAAGAGTATTTTTTTTTCAAGAACCTTTTAATGACGTCTTCTCTACTTGGCATGCCGTAGCAAACCTAAGTTGCACTCAGACCTGTTCCTATTTTCGTCTTCTGGTCTAGCCATATATATAATATAAGCATCATATCGTATACTTATTTCCTCTTCCTTAATGATGCCAATCTGCTCCAAGGACTCTGCAAGACAACAGTAGCGCAATGTCCGATGCGCTAATTAAAGTTGAACTTGAGAGAAAAACGCTCCCGCCACGCAATGTACGTACTTAGCGATGGCCTACAGATCTTATCTGTTCTGGCATTCAAAAGTTTCCCTAGGCCTACACGGAACACCTGCAGAAAAGGGAAGGCATTCCGAGGCCCATTTGCTGCAACACGTTCGGGCAATATTTTTTGAGCAATCTCTTGATCTTGAATTGTCGATGCTACCGCAGTGGGCCTTTTTTTCATTTCATTGCGTCAGCGCTTGTCTGAAATGTCTCTTCCGGGCCCAAATGGGCCTCAGACTTGTTTTAAGAAGGAAAATCATCCAAACACCTTCCGAATGTACCAAAGCCCTGAGGGAAGCGGTCAGAAAAATAACCGGGATGACCTTGCTGAGAGAGAGAGAGAGAGAAAAAGTGTTTCTCTTACCTTGAATAGAAGTGGAGCGAGACACAAGACACATCCTACACAGACTTTTTTAGTTTTTTTAATTCACGGATTGGTTTTGGGACACAAGATTGGCAACGATGACGCAACGGAGACAGAGAGAGAAGAATCGCTGAGAGCTTCCGCAGACACGCGTCTTGCCTCGTTGACGTCCGCCCTGCGACTGACTGAGGGGACAGAGGGGGCGTCGACGCTCACGGGCCCGGCTGCAGCCACTGGAAAAGTGCACACACGGTAGACGGGACAGGACCAGACGACGGCGTCCGCGCGAAGGATACACAAATGGGTTTCCGCGCCTTGAGATGTGATATTACTCACTAGAAAAATGAGGATTGTTCGGAAGTCAGGACCTTCATTTCTTTTTTTTTTTTGAAGACTCGTTGTTATCTGAGTAAAAACATGACTCCAGGTCAAAGCTTTTGTCTTGAAAGGAAACCTCACCTCAAAGTGGTCTTTTGCGGAGAGGTCTGGCCTAATTGCTTGAGTAGTTTAATTGTGAGAGCACAAGTGTTGGTCAATGCAGTACACAGACTTATCCAGCTGCGGCATTTTGAGAGGAAAAACGTTTCCTTCCATCACAATATCCCCCTCCGCCCTCATTGGATGTTACAGAAGCATTTTTCACCCTCGTCGGTCTTGGCAAAGACATCCTTCGGCCTTGTTTCCCTCCTCATTGAACCCTTCTAAAACAGGGTCAATGCGTTTCACCAACTGCTACGCATATGAAGGTGATTTAGGCAATAGCAATCTGTCACCCCTTAAAGCTAGCTATTTGGATGGTTTTAGGGCAATCTTTAAAGTGTCTCCGGCATCTATTGCAGTCTCACTAACTCGTTATGAGTCCACTATTTTCGTTCTCAGGCCATTTCTCTTCCCTTAAAAGTCATCCCGCAACATTGACAAATGTCGAAGTGAAGTCGTGCATCTGTCACAGACACAACAGTCACGTCGTTACTTCAGTTGGGCGCCTCATAAGTGACACTTATCTCAAACTACAGCCAGGTTAGAGAACAAGATGCTGATACAGTGGATGCTGCATATTTTTGAGGGCATATATGTTTGAGGACAGTGGACAAGAGCTGTCCTTTGCTGCTGACCGAATGACCATGTTCTACTTTTTACTCGTTATGGCAGTTACGATGCGTAAAGCGAATAATTTTCGATATGTTGAGAATCCTCTGCATTCAAAAACAAACTTTATTGAAAAATAGTTACATGTACCTAAATTTATATATTCATGAGCATGAGGAACTGACCGCATCCATGTCCGAAAATTTCAACTCCCAGTCGCCATTCCTTTAACGATGAGAGGGAGAAACTCATCCTTGAGAACTTTGACATTCCTTTTGCATCCAGCTTAGTTCTCACATTCGACACCGTTTAAACATACCTTTAACACTAAACACGTGAGAAGAAGGAGATTTGGTTTTGCCAAGAGAGTTCCTTGATTGATCTTTCGACAGCAGTGGCGAGAAAAAAGCCACTCATTGAGCTATGGTTCCTTTTTTTTAGAGTTCCTATGTCTTGCGACAGCACTAATGACGTCCATGAGCATAAATTGCGACAATGTGAACGGATGCTTTGAGTATTTGACGTGCTCAACTGATGCTCTAAGTATTCCGCATACTGAAGTGACGCTCTCAGTATTCCGCAGACTGAACTGATGCTCCAAGTATTCGACATACTAAAGTACTAGTGCGTGCAGCAGCAAAAAAAATGTGTTTTGAGCTTGAAAACCAATCACCGTCGTGCATGTTATCGTGCTCACACTTTCTTGAGCTACTGCGACTGGCAGAGAGAACGACAGTAAGAGCGAGAGAGCGACACCCACATGATTACGACGAGTTTTCATTGCAAATGTCAAGCGCTGAGACCATTTGGCGATCAATAAACGCATCACTTCCTCAATTCGCGGCCCCAGTTTCGCGGACGAGCTCGTTGTGCATGACTCGGACAAGACGTTTGACAGAAATGACACGCTGGAACCACAGTAAGATCTGGATTTAACCCTATTTCCGGTCAGCGGAGAACCTAAGTTACTGTGCTGAAATTAAAGTAGCGTTCGTAAGCAGTCAAACTTTGGTTTTGTAGCGACTCGTTAAATCAAGGCTTTGCTGTGTTAAACGTGATACCGGACATACTGATTAGTCTGTCTCACTACAGTGTTGGGAAGCAAAACGTGAACACCTTATCCCACGGATAACATCGGCCTGGCTCTCAACAACATAGGGGCTATGAACTTAATATCACAAGGACACTTTATTGCAATCGTGGACAGCTATTTCTCAAGGTGTCCGCCTTCAGCAGCCAACGTGGCATGGATCCTTGGCACACAGCGATCTCGCAGATGTCCCTCGTATCAATGAGTGCAGCCACCTCGTTCCTCATGGCCTCTCCGTCCGTCATGTTGATGTGTGGCCGTTGAGGCATCAGCGCAATGCTTCTACCAAAAAAAGTGGCCGAGCGTTCACAGCTGCTCACGTGCCACACTTTGTGGCTCAAAGTCTTGTTCAGGTTCTGCTTCCCCACATTGTATGGAGGGCGGGGAAGTCATCACATGCGCAACTGCTGTCCTGCATGGCGACGTCGCATAAAATATATTGAACGCAATTTCGCTTGTACGCAGAGAGAAGAAGTGTTGAGAGCTTCAACTGGAATGCATCTGGCCTCGTTGACGCCTGCCAAGAGGACAGCAGAGGCGCCGATGTTCACGGCCTGGCTGTAGCTACTGGAAGAGTGTACAAACGAATCCGCGAACTCCAACTGCGCTTATATTCTGAGCACAAACATATCAGCTTGGTAGCCCGTTCTTCTGAACCATGCACGTCTGTTTGACCCAGTTATAATTTTACTGTTTTCATTGAAATACACAAGTCTGCCACCGAACTTACGAGAAAGAACACTTTTTAGACGCAACATCACACTCGCAACTTGTCAGTGAGAGCGTCTTTAGTTACAAGTTTCTTTAGAGCGGTATCTCAAGGACTCTTTGAAGCTAATGATAATTAACTAATTTATTCCTCAGAGTAGGGTAAAAGTCACTCTAGATGGCTGAGTGATCCAACAAGTATCTTTATAGGTGTGTCAATGAGAAGGGAAAGCGACAGCTCGGCCTGCCTGACAGCAGGTGGTTGTGATGGTGTGGTGTATGATGGGAAGTGTAGAGTGCAGCGTAGCATAGTATCAAAGAATGATCTAGCAGAAAATTCAGAGCAGAACTTATCAGTGGAACCCTGTTCATTCAGAGCTGGGCACTGAACTGCCTCGGTCACTGATGTCGTTTTCCCGCTACCCGCTGCACTTCGAGTTGCTGACACCTGGTTTGACGAAGCTTTGCTTCTTTCCCGATGCTACCGATACTTGGGGCCTCACGTCCAGACAAAGAGCTCCATTTCCGTGGCTCCACAGGCACGTTACTTTGCATATCCCTTCGCAACTGTTTTCCGCAGCTTCTCTTCAAAGAGTTCCAACTTTCCCTCCTGATTCAGGACTGTTTTTCCGAGCCTTCTTCCCTCCAAACACCTCTGAAATGAGATTTGGGCTTCCAAACGTCCTCTTGGGATCTCAATGAATAAAGTTCCACTTTCCACTTCTCCTACCCTTTGGGCCCCTGGATCGAACTGCTTTGACCTGCATCCATACTTCAGTCATTGGCACTTGAGAGCGCGTCGACCAATACTCTGATGGCTTGGAAAAGCACGTTCTTCTGGACGCTTACTCAGATATCGCACGTCTTTTCAGTCACGCCCAGTCCGTCAGGAGCAAATACATAGAGGCAGAGTTACTTGCTCCATGCCAGTTGCTTAATCCTTATCAGCCATCTCTTGATCAGTTATCACATCATAATGAGAAATTGTTGTGGTGAAGCAATATTCCCATGCTTGATGTTTTTCCATTGCTGCGGTATTGGGCAGGGCAGCATTCCGATCCAAGTCGATATGATACTGTATCTCACTATTTACCTGGAATTCTGATCCAGGGCTGCCAGATCTGGCATTTTAATGCCAAACTGGCATACGGCAGTCTGCGAATATAAAGCTTCTAGCACGTGAAAGAGTTCAGAATTTTACTGGTTGGCGCCAAGACACATGGCATAAATGATGCTAGACAATCCTGGCCAATTTTTGGTCGTCACCTTCCTTGGAAAGGAAGAATCACAATTTCACAGTGTCAAGTCAAACCTGCTTTGATGAAATGGTCACGACTTTTTTCATAGCAAAATCGTGTGATCTCTTCACTTTCAGAGAGGATGTCTTCAGTTCGGAACTCAGATCTCTTGAGGTGTCTTCGGGCTGTTGACTCGACCTGAGCTCACATCTCTCAATTCGACTTGCAAAAAGGCAGCTCGAACCCATCCCTAGAGCTGCGAGCTCAGGGTCGCTGAATAAAGTCGGCTCGTCAAAGTCAACTGCATCCTCTGTGTTTATTACTTTTCACTCTCTGTCGATCTGACGTATCGATCCAGAGTTGTTGGGTCTCCGAGTCTGACAATTCAGCCAGGTCTGATGTGGAAACGTCTCCTAAGAAGCTTTAAAAGACTTTTTCTAAATTTACAACGCAAAAGTTATGGCAGACCCATTTGAATAGTGACGAGCAAGTCCGACAAGCAAAGAGACTCGCCAGTGGTATTTTCGGTCCGCATTGCATAGTTGTCAATGATTTCAAGTGTCGCCACTGATAATTAAAAGCCTTACCGTTTATTACTTTTGGTCTGATTTCTGCACGTCTTCCTGGTATGAGTGTACAATTAGATGTGGAACCCGTCGTAGGTAACCCCTGAGCGTGAAGGGAAACATTTGTACTCATTTCACTCATTTGTACTCATTACTCTAGGCTAAGAGGATCCCGTCAAGAGGGCTGAAATGTTGGTCTGTAGGACATAACATAGCAAAAGTTCTTGTTGCTATTTTAGCATGTTGCTTGGTGTTATATTATGTCGTTGCTGTGTCACTATCATCTGCCGTCTATCCTTTCCACGTGCGTCTGCTGATCCCATTGCTGAGGGGATGAAATTACAGGACAAGACCAGGAATTATGTTATTGCAGTAGACATTGAAGTGAAAATGGATTCGATGGACAAAGACCCACTGAAGTATTCTCTGAACATCGATGAGTCCATTGATCTTCATCAATTGAGATTCAACGGAAGAAATTCTCTCAATGGTCGTGAAATTCCGTAGCGATGGACATTATAGACTTCTCTCTTCACTGTCTTGTCTAACTGGTGACGCTGAGACTATCTTCCAGATGTTCTGAATGATGTTTGCTGTATATTCCATACGCAGCGTATATTATACACTCAAGGTTGCTGTAGGGGAGAGAAACATGAGCCGATGGAACTGTCCTTCAGTCATAATGGGGAGTCCGACTTCTGTAATGAAAATGACAAGACTTCTGAAGGAGAAGCTCGACGTGAAGTAATGAAGTTCGTTTGCTATTCTGCTCATGTGGTCGCCGGTTATGCAACTTCCTTGTTATTGCGAGGACAATGACCGTTCAGTGCATAGCTTCTTCTCTCGCTCTCCCAAAAAATCGAAGGGTTCAAAGAGTTCCAGGACTTGACCAATGCACCGCAACATCTGAGATACGTGAAGACACGAATGCTTGACTTGTATGATGCAGTCGAATGCATTCTTGAGCAATGGAATGAGCTAAAGCTCTTTCTATTTCACAAGTCGACAAGCAGAGGACGCGAGAATGCACTCAAGGAGCGCGCGAACTAAACGAAAGATGAACGAAACTCTTTCTGAAAATGTACTTGGAGTTCTTGGTCTCTGTCCTGCCAAATATTCTGAATCTCAGCCAGAGGTTTCAGTCTCCCACAGCTATTGGACATCTTGGATCTCTCTCCATGAAGTTCATGGATAAGAGCCTCCAAGGCCTCTACGTCGAGGAGTTCCGCGAGAGCGATCTGACACCTGCCGAGAGTGACCTCACGAGCGGAGTGGACATCAATTCTTTGGACAACATCGACCCTTGCGTCAATGTCGTAAAAGAGATGAAACACTTGCCACCATCTGATGCAGAAGCAATTTGGAGACTTCAGGACTGACAGTAAGCGTTCCAGCTTAAGGAACGCTTACTGAATGAGCTTGACCCCCTCAAAGCTGCCGAACGCTTATCTGCATCTAAAGTCACGCTCAGTTTCCTCCTCGTCCGTCGAAATCTCGTCTCATTTCCCTGGTATCATCAATGAGTCAAAGTTTGAAGATAACGAATACCGAGCACTGATGCTTGATGAATCCCTGAGGAAGTTCAAGCTAGAACAATTTGACGAGTTTCGGGGCGGAAGCATTTAACAATGGCAAATGCGTCAGTTTGTCCCACGTTGTTCAAGTCGTTCTAGTTATTGCTGTGAGCAACGCTGATTGCGAAGGGATGCAAAGTTGCACAACGCAAAACGTCGTTCAATTCAACCACAATTTCGTCAAGCCCAGCCGGGCCAAGGCCAGCCCTCGGAGCCTTTTTTCTCATAAATGTGGCCAAATTTGTCCTATTTAACTTAGATATTTTCAGCCTTAATGACGAAAACCGCGAGTGTCAGCATTTTCCTCAACGTTATGGCTTTAAAAGCTGCCAAAACACGTAGATGCGAGAAGGCAATGTTTTTCGAACAATTTTTCCGTTAACGTCGACTTTTTCGAAGGGCAAAGTTACTTGAATGTCGTCAAGCTTAGGAGGTTGATAGAGCTGGGATTTGAAACTATTTTATCACAAAAGTTGACGTTGACCAGGATCAGGTTTTACGCACAATTGGGCCTCTTCAGGTACTGATCACATTTCCAGCCGTGGTGAAAACCCTTTCCCTAGTATTTGTTGGCAGTCTGTTCAAGATGCTTCAACTGCCCCTGTCCTTTGGTCACCCACCCTTCGATGGTCCGACTCCCCGCCGCCGTTGGAGGCCACCAAGTCCAAGGACATGATGCTGATGTTCGGTTGTTGTAATGGTGCCCTTGGACTCGTCGGTGTTGCTACAAAATGTTCTGCCTGTTCGTCCCTGCGTGAGCCGTCCTCTCCTCTGAAAAGACGATGACACGGCCAGCGCCAACCGACTTGAGATTGTCCAGGGACCCTTGACAGCACTGGTCCTGTCCAAGTTATAGTGTGAGAAGAGGTCTCCCCAACCAAGGACTTCCCGTCAAGGTGTGCACCACCATCGGTCCCATCCCCAGGTCCTTCGGGTCAGAGTCGATGCTCTTCAGCCGCTCGCTCTCCAAGGCGCTTTTGACGGTGTCGGGGTCCAAGACGTCCGGGGGCCGGGACGCAGCCAAAAACTTCGCCTCGATCTCCGTCTTTCTTATGTGGAGAAGAACCACAACTTGTCTCTCTGCGTCGCCATCTTTCGTCAGCGAAATGACAATGACAACAAAAGAAAAATCGGAAACGGTTCTGTTGACCGAACATTTTTCCATCGCTGCAGGTGAACTTGATTTTACAGTCAGGTTTTTTTTTTGGCTCATTCGGTAGAATCGACTTAAACCGACCTATATCAGGTTGTGCACAAGACGTCCATCTGGAATCGCTGCGGCGTCCAAGGTTGACTGTAGTTAGCATACTGAACTGCAGCCAAAAAAAACACAGTATTATGCGCTTGGAAGCCAATCACTCTCGTGCATGTTATCACTTCCTTGAGCGTTTGCGTGCGCTGTAACGATGCTTTTAATGGGAGCTTCCGCAGCTGCCACTTCAGGGCTTCGACAATACTGTGACTGGCTGAAAGAGAGAGAAAAACCACAAAATTGTGACGAGTTTTTCATTGAAAATGTCAAGTGCTCAGAGAGGAGAAAATTTGACGATCAAGTGACTTAAAAGCATCACTTCCTGAATGCTGAAACGCCATTTTCACGAACGTCTTGCACAAGACGTTTGACAGAGTTGACATCCCACAGTGAGATCTGTATTTAACCAAAGCTTAAGCCAGCGGAGAACCTGTCGTCGACTGGAGACTGAGCGTTCAGTCCAGGGCTTTCCGGACTGAAAGAAAAAAAGATGGAGGTTAAATCAATCTGCTGAAATTCTACTGTTCACTTCACCGACTGCGCAACTTCTGCTTCACATAGGGACATCGACTGAAATACGTACATTGAATCCGATCTCGCTTTCAAACAAGTTCCTCAGCCAAAGAAAAGAAAAACCAATATATAGGAGACGTCAGAATAGGACAGACAAAGGTATCCTCGTCTTCACACATTTTCACTTCTCGCCTGAGCAAATTTAGTAGCATTTTTAGTACATACTGGGAGGTGCTGGAGAAAGAAGAGAGTAAATAAACAGCGTCTCCTCCTCACTTTCGTCAAGAGTCAAGAAATGTCTCTTTTTTTTTTCTCTCTCTCTCTCTCTCTCTCGCTGTCGTGGACGAACCAACTCTGGTGAGCTCGACGCAATTTGACGCAATCCTCTGGACTTCGCCAGCGTTGCCAGCTCTGATCCCGAGAATATGCCAAACTCGTCTCCAAACAGTGCCAGATTCGCAGTTGCACAAAACACGCCGCGTTGGAACTGCCAACTACTACATAAGGTCGCACATGAAGCCGAACAGTACCTACGAGTCCCACAACAGCAGCGTGGCACATGGTTGAAAGAAATGCCAGTTTGAAGCTTGGCAACCCCGGTCTCCGTTCAGTCACGGGCAAGAGCGGAATTCGTGTGCGCCGTGCACCCGGCCACGGTGTTGGACGCCGTGCACATGAGGCACGTGCAGTTCAGGTCAAATGCACTGTATTGTGTCTGCTACACCATGACAATGCCGGACACAGCAAGCGTCCGAATTGTCAATTGTCTTTTGAGCGAAAAATCCATTAGGTTGCGAAATAAGATTGCAGAGCACGTAGACAGGACCAAGTTGCGCGGCGTTCGAAGCTCTTTTGCTATGTGCACAACTGAAGCTATGTTGCTTATTATACTCATTATACGGACGGGGACGGAGTATGTAGAGTGCGCAGTTTGCACAACTCCGACGAAGTCTTCCCTGTACAGGGTGGGGCAGCACACGCTGCAGTACGTGAGTGCGTGCACGTGCTACGGACGTAAACTAGCTACAAAGCAGGGGGGATAAACGATTTAATCTTGCTGCGCCAGGCGTTCTCTGGTGACAACTGAAGCAGAAAGACAAAAGAGTCCTTGCCCGGGTGAAAGTAGAACGTAGCACAACTGTCCCAAGGAGAGGCTAAGTGTGGTATAAGATCTTGAGGAAGTCAAAAACAATCACTGCATTCGAAATGTAGACAGATTTCCCTGGAGGTTTTTCTTGATCGTCCTCTGACTCGCGGTTGTAGTGCAGCAACTTCTTTACGTGCCACACTGTGCAAAAAATATGTCCCTCTAAAGAGACTGCAAACGGCACTTTTGGCATACATGAAGTACCAGTGTCCCACGCTCATGTCAGAAAAAACCATAAACGTTCGTGACATGGAATCCAATTTTTGCAAGCGCTTTTTTTGTTAGCAAAATGTCGCATTTCTGCATGAATTGAGCGTCGTGTGACGTTCCTCAGCCGCAACTCACGCAGTGTGTTGTGCGCTACGGGCTGTTGATGACGCTCTTTGACGAAGAGAACACAAACAAACCCATGAGTCACAGCATCAGGTACACAGTGAGGTCTCGATGTGATGACAGTTCCCAGTGTTAAACAGAGACTCTACTGTACACTACTTGTCTCACTCTCAACTTTTTCTGCGTAATAAAGGCAAATACTTTATGGCAGCGTTGGTTGCACATCTACTCGTACGTTACAGGGTCCTGTAGATAAATTGGGAATTTTTCCTGTAAGCTCGGGTTCCACTTTTGCCGCTGGTGGTGAACAGATTGAGGAATTTTCTACCTCACGGTCCAGTAAATTCCTGCACGTAGGATGCACCCATCCCAATTTTCAGAGCTACGGCATAGACGCAGGCTGATTTTAGAGCCTTTTGCCAAAAAAAAGTACGGCAATCATGGTAATTTCACTACCGTGAGTCCATGGCTTCCTTCATCATTGGGAGGTCCACCTGAAATTGTGCACTCAGAAATCAGGTCAAACGTAACGAACAGTGAAGGTTTTAACTATGAATGGCAGCACTTGAAATCATCCACAGCCTCCTCTCAGCTGTGCAATGAGGACCAAAAATAAAAACTACAGTGAGCAATTTGATGTGGAAGTGTTTTATCATCCACGTTCCCTGTATGACTAATCCCTGAGGAAGATGTGTGACTCCACTCCGGCCACGCATCCTCCTCTGTCAACCAACAGAGTGAGAGCAGCAGCAAAGGCCAGAGCTCCTCAACAGCTTAGAGTAGAGAAGGCCCAGTAGCTAAAAAAGACATGGTAGCACCCGGAACGGAGCAGCTGCTACAGTGGACTACGGATATAAGCAAGGTTGGGACCAATTTGATTGCTGCAATGGCGATTGCAAGTCGATTTTCGCGTTTGCAGCCACCAATCGATCAAACATTTGAGGATTTCATTGCATTTTAAAAGAAAAAATCTTGCAATCAATCGTTAGTGCAATCGCCTGAATACAGTACTACAGCATGACACTGGTGGAAGATGATCCGTTCAAGATGCAGCTCATGCTTGAGCAACCTTTTCTCAGGCCCAAAGTCGGAAAGAAGATTGCAAAATCAAGTGATTTTGAGCGTTTGCAAGGGAATTGGCCATCATTTTTTTTTTTGGGGGGGGGGGGGGGGGGGGGGC